>ERZ1740065.2481-NODE-2481-length-11461-cov-12.411187_pt1 | contig 11461 bp, 14 predicted proteins | sample MGYA00581738_ERZ1740065 | MGnify/ENA primary metagenome ERZ1740065 (study PRJEB43018, sample SAMN04849749) | marine metagenome | isolation source: floating plastic debris | place: Pacific Ocean | collected 2008-09-01 | study: EMG produced TPA metagenomics...
CTCCTATAAGTCGGTACATTAGTACTCACTCCTCCTATACGTCGGTACACTAGTACTCACTCCTATACGTCGGTACACTAGTACTCACTTTTATAAGTCGGTACATTAGTACTCACTCCTCCTATTAGTTGGTACACTAGTACTCACTCCTCATATTAGTCGGTACACTAGTAATATCATAACTGATTCCTGCTATCACTGTATTGTGATATGATGGGTTATCCTATAATTGATGCCTTCCTCTGTAGATAAATAGATGGCACTCGCTAAAATCAGTCTACATTGTAGAATAGCTAATTATAACCCTAATAGTGTGTTTCATTGATACTCCATGTTTTATCTAGTTACTACACGCAAGGTGTTATGTAGTTATATCATAATCATATACCATAGAGGCCCAAACTGACAACATAAACCTGTATCTAGAACCTTATCAATGGTGCTAATAATGCCTTGTTTCTAGTTGTCTATTAGCAACGGACTTGCCGCATTAATTCAGATTATTGGCTCTCATGTTTCAGGCTACCTACAACCCGTATATTCAGACTCTCTGTCTCTGTGTTTGTAGGATATGTTGAAGGAGATCGATAGGCTGGACGAGTGGAGGAAGGGTGTGTGTAAGAAACACAAGCAGCAACTGAACAACCTCGCTACTTTGAGGAATCGTCCTCTCCTGGATGCGTTAGATGGAACGGCGTTTCTGCTATCTATAGACAGCTACAATGAATGGAAGTCATTTCTAAGGTAATTCAATCACGCATTTCTCACCCCCCAAATCGTGTAGATTGTATATTTTTCCTTTTTTCAAGTTCTTGTCCATTTTTATGGCGTTGGGAGTTATCACCTCTTGTATTTTATTTGTAATTTCTTGCAGAAATCCCAACTCTTCTACTTCGCTGCAATCGATCGAGAACAAGCACCTGCTCTGCCCGCATGGCAATCTCATTACTCACCCGAGTGATAAGGACAGGTGAGTGGGCGATGTCAAGCTCTTTTACACATGGGTGTGAGCTTCTATGTATGCGTATGCTGATTGGCTATTCCTGGTAGTGCTGATACTTCACCATACTTCTCATTACTTAAACAGAAAATTCTTTGTGATCGTAGTTTTTATGCTTTTATTTGTCACAAAATTGTGCAAAGATATGTTTCTGCGCTTCTTGCAATTAGCGTATAGACAATTAATCAAACAGAGATAGTTTCTGGTTTGTATTCGGGCCGAAAATGACTGAAAATGTTAAAATTATATGACCGCATCCCATCTTACAGTATTTGAGTGTTTTTACCATATAAGGCGCTGAAACTCGGAGTTAGATTTTGTCTCACGTTTTAGTCATGTACTACTCTGGCGCGACGAGTGGGAGGTACTGAGTTCAGATTTCTCGTTAGACGTGCCGCTGGAGGTCCGTGTCAGTGAATCGACCAATCTCGTCTGCTCTCCCGGTATCTACGCTCTCCTACCTAGCCAATGATTTAACTGTTTTATCTCGCCTGCAATGGAGTTGTCTCCCCATTGTAGAGCTCTGCTACGAGTGTATGCAGTTGAGGATAGACTCGATCGCTCTGCTCTCACATTCCTTTACCAGGAGTAAAGTCTACATCCGACAGATAGATGCTGCCAAAGATGATGATAAAACCGAACATGAAATAGAGGATGAGGTTGGTACTCTATCAAAGGAGTCCATTTATACTGGGTGACCTGTCATCTATCAGTTATCACTACTAGTGTACCGGTCATCCCCCTAAGAAAGGCAATTATGCCTTTTGCTGGGTGTAGGGAGAGTTGCCCTGCATCCATACTGGCTGTATTGTATGACCACAGAAACTACTATTGTAGCGTAGGAGAAATTATGGTCGGATGCCTTTCCTGACACCACAGTGACTCAGGAAAATTGTCAAGAAAGACATCTAGAAATTTCATTTTTCTATTTGACAGTAAACTGGCAGTTTGATATCTTACTATCTATACTCAGTGTTTTGATTTGTTTGTTTCCACGCGTTGAGGAGCAGCGGTTTCTGTTTTCCAGCACAGTTTGGCGGCGAAGCGTTGTAAACTGGCGGATGAATTCGGCAATGTGCGGCGGTCTGACCGTAAGAAACACTCGCGACGAGACAAACAGATCGTCATATCTTCTGATTCTACGCTCAAAGACCTAAAAGTCAAGGTCATTGTTCGACTCGGTATTCCCCTATCTGACCCGTTGTAAGATGGCCCTGACCTGTACGTTTCATGACCTATTTAGATCACCGAGCTGTTTGCCATTGCGCCTTTCGATCAGAATCTCACGCTAGACGGACGGACACTGGAGGGTAATCACAAGACTCTCGCCGAGCTGAGGCTCTACCCAGAGTGTCTGCTGCTCCTCCAGGTACGAAGTCATTACTACCCGCATGCGCGTGTCAACGTCAATAACCTGTGTATCATTATCAACCTGCAGGGCGAGATATTCGACGACAGCTGTACGGAGCGACTGATGTTGGAACAACGGGTGATAGAGGAAGGTTTCAGAGGAACCGGTCTTCATATGAAATGATTTATCACTTCTAGTTTTCACATAAAACTTATGTGTCAAACAGCACAACTGTCCAGTAACTGGTTACGTATAAAAATATTGAAAAATAAGTTCCGTCGAATGAAAATACAGGGAGGCATCGACGCCATCTTGAGCTGAAAATCCACAATGGGATGGGTTGATCCACAATGGGATGGGTTGATCCACAAAGGAATTCCACAAGGGGATTCCACAAGGGGATTCTACAATGGGATTGATTCATTGGGTTGATTCAGCTAGTAAAATATAACAATGAATACAGTCAATAACAAATGCACTACACAAAGGAATGTGACATTGTAAATGTAGATAAAACATATCACAGACATAAATAAATACAGAGCACTCTGGCTGTCATTTGTTGTGAAACTTCTGCGCATTTTTCACGAGACCATCTTTCAGAATTCGTACGACATCCTCCACTGACTGGAGGTCGGACCTTAGCTTCTCATTTTCTCTCTCCAGATGGCTCACTTTCTCGGTGTTCACCTCCAGTTTCGTCTTCTTTCGGGAACGGAACTCCCTGGAAGCCATATTGTTCTTGACACGGCGTATGGCTCGTTTCTTAGTCTCATGAGACTTTACTTCTACCTCCGCCTCGCCGACAGCGTGTCGCCTCTTCTTTGTGGGTGCAGTATAACCGTCATCTGATTGAGAGTGCTGAGGGCTGATGGATTGCTCTGTGGACTGTGCCTCGTCCACAGTGGTTGGTACCAGATCCGCGCAATCTGGGGACTCGTAACTGACTATGTCAATATCTGCGCAGTAGTCATCAAGGTTCTCTAGTGCTGGCGTCATTGGAAAGACATCTGCTACCATTGCAGCACTTTGCTCGAGCTATAATGAGGAAGTAAAACTGAATATTCATTCATAGAACAGATGGACACCATAGAAATGTAGAATTAGAAGTTTAACACGCACCTCATCGATATCTGGTATCGACTGGAATACTTCGTTCATGTGCCAGTCAGAAATTTCAGGACTAACAAGACCTGATTGGTCATGTTGGGGAGCTGACTGGCAATCGGATTTGTCCATGTCATTCAGGTAAAACAGCAGTGACATGCTGTCGATGGACAGATCTGGGAAATCAAGGCTTGTCATAGCGCCGTTTGTATCGGAAATGATGGATGTAATGGGTCTGATTGTAAGAGTTGTTCAGTGATGTGGACAATAAGGGAGATGGCTCAGATTCGTCGGGTGTCGAAGGCATACTCGTGAAATACCTAAAACATAGAATATTATGTTATAGTACACAATACTGTCTGCGGTATGTACAAGAATAAGACTACACACCAACAGCTATGCATATCAGCTAGACAGGAGATGGTTCAGAACTTACGGATTTGCTTATTTAGAACATGAAGCCTTTCCAGTGAGTCTTGTTGGAAGTAAATGAGTGCCGCAGTTCAAAGGGCTGTTCGCTTTTTATACGTACAACGATCGTACTTACTTTCAGAAGGTGGTGCAACACTACGTAGCCTCAGATTTTGGAATTTCCATTTGTCAATCTCGTGATCATTTTGGAACGCTAGGGATAACCCGAAGAACATTCTAGATTCTGAGAGAGAATCTATGCTAAACACCGGATTGAACCGGATGATGATGAAATCCGTTAAAATTTCCTTCATCAACTCGCTACAATGACGTCAAGGTCTACTGTGTGAAGGACGTTCGGCGCGAAATACGATTTTTATACTGTGGCCTAGGGAGACTGCAAACGCCTCTGGGTAATATAAAATACAAGTAAGTGTATTGTTTGCTTTTGCCGCCATAGCTAGTACTAGTAGATTATGTACTGTGATATGTAAATATTTTACCAGTCTTGAATATGTGGCTCTGCCATCGAGAACAGTGAAGAACTCAGCCATTCGAGATACGCTGTACGTGTATTGCTCATTTGCTAAGTCGGTATGAGGATGGCCACATATGCTTGGAAGCCAGAAACGGATTCTAATAGTCAAATTACCAAACGAAATAACAGTATGTCGAATGTAGCAAGTCTCGTTCAGGTTGGTGCAATCTTCTTTACATCCCCCAATAATCGATAGCCTGTTGATGTCAATAAAGCTGCAAGATATGTCCGATGATTATCTGTATCCCACAATTGGCCGTAAGCTTGTGTATAGGCAGTCAGGTCTACATTGGCATAGAACTAACAAAGTTTTAGCAGCTACTTGTTGTGCCCTGCAACTAGCTGTTCCTAACTCTTGCTGTCGGTACTTATTGTGGGAGATATCAGCGGGTAGGTCTCCCGTTCTAGTTTCCACACATGGTGATTTTGAACTATTTCAGTCTGTTGTGAGAGGTCGTCTCACTCGGAAGAAACTAGGAGAAGCTGTAGAGATGTATAGAGACATCATAAATGAGATAGAGGGTGTAGCTATGGACGAAGAGGTGAGGCTGCCTGGTAGTGTTCTGCATCAGGCGAGGAGAAGAGTAAACAACTCGACAGGCAAACTCAGTCAATCCCAGCATTAATCTAAACTCACCAATCAGACGAATAGACATTGCGATTTAATTTTGTCTCACTTACCTTGGTGTAATGCAGTAAGGTCTGTATGGAGATCGTTAACAGCAAGTGGAGAATTGAGGCTTCTACACTTCTCCTCTCTGCTATGAGCATGTGTAAGCTGTGGTGCTACAACGCCGCTTTTACCATAGGAAGTAGTAACTTGGCTATTTTTACTATTGCAGCTGCACGGCATTCCTAAGGTATTCTGTAGGAGACCAGAAACTGTGAAAAAGAGTGTGACAGAGAGTGTGAGCTTGACGGAGAGCGTGACGGAGAGCGTGACTGAGAGCGTGACTGAGAGCGTGACTGAGAGCGTGACTGAGAGCGTGACAGACCAGACACTGACAGTCGACACTCCATCCCCATCGGTGTCCAGGTATAATCACGGCTCTGATGATGTAACTTACACTTCGCTTACATGTACACGTATATGGCTGTATGTAACATGGTATGATTACAGCAAAGGCAGTCAGGGAGACGATCATATCGCTTCTGCGTCGCACAAGGAGATCGCTGTACAGACGGAGCAGGAGTTGTCTCACCATGAAGTAATGCCTGACCCGCAATGTGATGCAGGTGTCCTAGACGACCTTGCTGAGGTAACCGGCAGCGCATCTGACCTCGGGAGAGATTTAGTGCAATCCAGTTCGGTGTTGGCCAAATCTTCAGTTTCTGATGATAGAAGTGAGGAGTTGGAGAAGACTGTGCAAGTACGTACAATATATATTTACTTACCGTCCTCCCACTAGTATGTACGATATATCTACTTACCGTCCTCCCTCACTCTACGTCTATACGGCTGGGGTAAGGGGGCGTGGCTCAATTGCCGATGTTCTACGATTGCCAGGGATTCCCTTGTTACTATTATCATCATCATCATTATTATTAATATTACCACATTGTATTGTATTATTTTCAAAGATATAAGGCCCTTATTCATTTAACCCCATGGCTTGTTGACAAGGAATGACGGTAATAGTTAGGCCCTCCCTGTGTGTTTATGCCATCATATTTGGTAACATATTGGTTATTTCTGGTATCATCCGCAGACAGTGATCTGCCGCGATGATCTCGCCAATCCTGCTGAGGATGTAGGAGCGCCGGCCGCAGGTATTTATGGTTGTTATTATTTGTTGCTATCACGCTATCACGCCCTGACAATATCCTACTGCTGCAGATGATGTCGATCCCACAGCTGAGCATGATAGGACAACTCCAGTGACGTCTGCTGAACAGGTCAGCTCTACATTGTGATATTCTTATCATCATACAACCTTATGGTTCTGCTGTTGGATACAAGAGTTCGGTCTCCGAAGATTGAACTTATGATTGAAATACTTCTAGGCTGAGAATGTGGACAGAGATGATGCAATGCAGGTGGAGATGAACGAGACTAGTATTTGGACTGAAGGTCGGTGCTATTCACAGGTGGTTTTCCCCATTGTTATTCTCATGTCTGTATTGGATCTGGTGTCGTTGCAGACGTGTCTCGCGTTTGCATGGACTCGACCCGCATCGGCGCCTCATCCTCTCAGCAGGATCTGAGGGATATGAGGGACAGCGCCACTGCCGAGCTCCTGTGGATCGAGCAGGCAATAACCAGTAGGAAACAGGTCAGCGTCCACGCTCCTCCTGCTGCTGACACCTAATAGTTGTATATTCAAACTCCTGGTCTAGCTGTCAGCCATGGATTGCCCTGGTCAGTTAGGAGTCGTCTCCCCCTGTTGTAGGCTGAGATTTATATTTGTTCCTATGACATTATGGTACAGTAGACCGTACAGTAGACCATGGCGAGCACATGTGGGCTATATGATAGTCAGGCTTGATTGACAGCTAGTGGATGTTTCCAATATGTCATTTTACACCAGTACTAGTACCAGTACTGGTACTAGTACTCACAAGCTGTCTGAGGTAATGGATGTGTTTCTAAGCAGATTCAGCCAATTAGATACTGCGATACCTACTGCTTGCTCACACAAGCACTGGTTCGGCTACTTTACGTAGAGTAGCTATTGCAGTTGCCCAGGTACCCTCCTGCTGCTTGTTTCAGAAGATTTTGGTGCTCATGCACTCACTCACCTCAGGACTCGCCACCCATGTCACCTCATCTTTATAGGATGGACTCGTTGGTTGATACTGTGTTTGCTTTCTGTTTCTGTACAGTACCTCGAGTTAATCCGCGACATGAAGACTCATGACTGACTGCTCCAATCAGATGTCGACGTCTGTAATTCCGTCCTATCCTAGACCAGTACAAGTCTTCCATACCCTGTGATTGGCTGCTGGTAGTGATAATAGATGTGATATTTCGATAGTAGCGATGATAGCTGACGCGTTTATGATGAATGAGTTCCAACGCGTTCAACGAATCACTACAGCTTGGGTGGCTGTCTTTATTTATTCCAAGTTTAAAATCCTAGTCTTTGTTTTGTCATAGTTTGATTATCAACATATAAAATAGTGTGAAAAATTGACTGATATAGTTATTGATGTATAGCACTGACACGTCACGGGTATATGAAAATAAGAAGCACATGTATAGTTGGGCACATGTCTGAGGAAGGTAAACCCTATGGATGATTGGCGCTGGAATTTGTCACAATGGATCGACAAGCCTTTCTGGGGCAATGTGACCTAGAAGGTAGACATTGTCATAAGTGTGACCTAGATAATCCACATCAACTGGGTCATGTGGCGAGCCAGAGAGGGCGTACAGAGTGTTCTTGATGTATTCACGCTTAGACATCTTGTTCTTTATACTGGGGTTGCACTGGTCGTTGGAGAGGAGATTGAGAGAGTGCGTCAGTATAAGAACTGTATCTGTAACAAAAATGGCAGGCAGGAATTACATATCCACCTGCTGGCTACTGTCACTAACGGAACGTTCCTTGTCACATATCACATAGTAGTTGGTCAGTTTCACTCTTGTACTTGGAAAATCGCACAGCAACAAATAATATCCTGAGAAAATTACTGTAGAAGTAAAAATAATTGCAATTTTCAAAGAAAAAAATGTTTTGCTGAATTTATTTTTTGGTTATGCAGATGTAAGATGGTAAACTTTTACTGATCGTATTTATTTCACAACGCATTTCCGCATTTATTTGTACTTCTACAGTAAATGCTCATGTGTCACCTTGACACAGAGCAGCACACCAGAAGTAAATAAATATTCTCATTTGACAAAGTGCAAGTATGAGAGCAAATAAATACCTTTGTCGAATTCAGGGTTACACCGAGAGTAGCGTGTAGAGAAGATGTCTAACAGGCGTATCAAGAAAAAGCTTGGTTTCCTAGTCGATATTGACAGCTTGAAGAAGAAAGAGCGTAACGCGATCGGTAGAAATAGGCTAGTGAAATCGTGCAGATCAGTGTAGCTGACTAACACGTCATCGTATCTATAAGAAAGGGATATATATTAGACAGAGTTTAAGTCACACACAGTCGGCTCAATGTGGTGATGATGGAACCTTGTCTTCAGCAGAGCCACAACGTGGGTTGTCCGGAGGAGCTCCGTACCGAGTAGAAACCTGGCTATTTCTAGCGGGTCATCAGCAAGGACACCCGTCTCTATCAGCGTTTGTACACCACAGTGGTTCTAAGAGAGAAAGAGTAACGAATGCAGTTTCACAGCCGTAGTACCAGGGCTGAGCTACGAGAAATCAGTAGCTGTAGAGAGGTACATCTTGAACAGAATCCAGAATCAGAGAAAGCCTTAGTTCCTACTGCAGTGACATAAATGGAGAATAATCTTCACGAAACTAAATGAGCGATTACTTAATCATTAGGCCATTTCCAGCACAGCAGTGTACGGGCAGTGTACGGGCAGATGAGACTTGATACCGGGTTGTGATGATACTTACCTCTGTAGATGGCTTCCTGTTGAAATCTTCTGTGCCGCGCTCCAGAGCGCTGAATAAAGATTTCCAGAAACTAGGGCCCCTTTCACATCTTGGCGTGGTGTATGCTGAACAGTAGCTCCAGCTCACCATGCATAGCCTGAGATAGCGCACAGAAAGTATAATGGCATAGGGCCAATTAACATGCATTGTGGTTGGTATTTCGTATTTCATATAGACTATACAGACAGGTAAGTACTTAGACTGAGTACCATACACAACCATAATAGTAGGGCTGCTTTGATAACGCTGTCAAGCTGACTGTTCTATGGAGATGGTTAGTCTCAACTACTGCAGCAAGAGTAAATTTAATTTGGCTGATTCACAGACAGCATTCAAAATGGCAGTTGGTGAGGTTGTCATGTAAAAGCAATGTGTGAAAGATGCTGCTCGGACGAAAAGGTGTGTGGAGGCTACTTCATGTTGGAATTTTCTCCCTTGTAGGCCAATGGCAAGTAGATTCTAACGAGGTCTCTGTTCCCGCTAGATGAAACAGCGAATTATTAATAATAATGAGCTGCGTTCCCCTCGCTATTTACAACTGCTGTAATAGATTCATAGTCGTATGAATAACGCTGAAGTACCGTTTCCATAGTTGCTCGTCGTTTGCCAGTTCTGTCCAAAACGGCTGTACGCGTCTCAACTCCTGAGCATCAACATTGGACAGTATTTTCAAGCTAATCTCCGGAGGTAAAAGGGTGAGGTCAGGAAAACTCCGCTTTTCACCACGTGCTTTGTCCCACTTGGCCATTAATTGGTCTGTGTCAAGGGAGCAGATATGCGAGCTGATCTGTTGACCCATCTCTCACCAGATTCCTACAACGATTAATGGGTGAGCTACAAGTAGATTGTAACAGCGAAGAAACCATCATCAGTGGCGATCAAACCAAATAAACGTACAAACATCTGTCAAAACGAAATCATGCAAGTTGAACCAAACATACCTTTATACTGGGAAGATGTGCATGTATTTACATGGGCTAAACCATCAACTGACACAAATCAAATACCGCATTAGCTGCTAGAACTCATACTATATGTGCTTTTATATACAGCAAAATTCCTGAAATCACCGAAGTTTTGTTCACAGTAAGCTGCTATTTTTCTGCTGCTTTGAGACAATCTATTTACTAACATAAATACAGAGTTACGTCCGCGTAAATGAGTTGGAGCTGGCAACCAGCTAGTCGTTGGTGGGAGGATGTTCTGATTGGTTGGATGGAAGACGAGCTTGATACCAATTGGTTGAACGCAACCGATGCAATAGCCTCAGAGATAGGCACGGAAATACGTCCTTGACCACTAATTTTACAAGTATCTCTTAAAATAATCAAAGCCTTATTTCTAAATATATCATTAGAGGCATTGAAACATTACTGTATCGATCAATGTACATTGCACACAAAATACTACTTATAACTTCTTGGGAAGAATTATAGATGACGATTATAGTTCCATTTGCAGCTTTTGCTGTCCACCTCATCATCAACAGGTTCACCGCTTGAAGCCGGGTTGTAGCTGACCACTGCAAGAGGAACAGTGACGACGTGACAGGCTGAGTGACTGTCAAGTGTCGATAAGCTTGCAGAGTTGATCTTCATAAGTCATTTCTGCAGAATACATCACATACACCATGCGTATCTTATGTAGTGCACGTGTATGGACCAAGAGAGCGTACTCTTCAATTGTAAGCACAGCTATGTCACCCTCATTGGGAATGCGTTTTTCATGCTCGTGAGACCTTACCCCCACTATCTCTTTTCCGCTATTTATTGTGTGCTGTGTTTGGTGCATTTAAAGGCATCGACGCGCAAGTCATTGAAACTAGCGCTCATCGGACAGTCTCAGTTCGGTGCCGATGTCTACTCTGTGCTCAGAAAGAAAGGACACGAAGTAGTGGGCGTTTTTACGGTACCAGATCAACATGGCCGACCAGACCCTCTAGGTAGGCACAATTCACTCTCTAACTCGACTAGCCTTCTTTATAGAGCCATTGGCAATCATGGTTAGCCATACCGCGACCCTACATCAGCAGTTTTCTATTAATTACAGCTCAAATAGCTCAGGATGACGGTGTGGAGGTGTTCAAGAACAAGGCGTGGAGAAAGAAAGGCAAAGTGATCCCTGAAGTGTTAGAAGCCTACAGAAGTGTTGGAGCAGAGCTGAACGTTCTGCCGTATTGTACGCAGTTCATTCCTATGGATGTCATCAACTTTCCGAAGAACAAGTCCATATGCTATCACCCTTCCATACTGCCACTGCACAGAGGCGCCTCTGCCATCAACTGGTCAGTGTTCAGCAGTATCCATTCCAGTGTATGACTACTACTTCTGGTCTATAGATGTGTAACCAATGATAAGACTTATCCGACTAGCACCCACCTATACTACTTCTCTCCAGCACTTTACTGATGTCAGCACAGTGCAAGGCTGTATTTACCGTGTAGATATAGTCTCTGTGCAAGGCTGTATTTACTGTGTAGATGTAGTCTCTGT
>ERZ1740065.2483-NODE-2483-length-11455-cov-15.049386_pt1 | contig 11455 bp, 10 predicted proteins | sample MGYA00581738_ERZ1740065 | MGnify/ENA primary metagenome ERZ1740065 (study PRJEB43018, sample SAMN04849749) | marine metagenome | isolation source: floating plastic debris | place: Pacific Ocean | collected 2008-09-01 | study: EMG produced TPA metagenomics...
TGTGTGAGATAGGAGATTGCTGTTTCACAGGTAGTAAATTCTGTAACAGGTGGTGGTTGAAAATAGAGGTGGCCGCTTTGGGCCACGATAGTACTAACAAAGCTCACAAGTATTATAGAATGTTTAATCACCTTATATGAAATAAAAATGGATCCATAACTAGGTCAAACTACTGGATCGCATTTGTAAACATTGACGTCACATGATCACTCAATCATTAGATATGCTGGAAAACAGACAGAAGTTATTCTGAAGTTTAAAACAGCAGCAATCGGTTTAGCAGCAAACTCAGTGCTTACCCACTTTTTAATGGCCTTTTTCTGAAATTTCATCTAATCCTCTGAATTTTAAAGGCAATTATGACCTGGTACCGGATTTGCCTCGACAGAAAGGGGACTTCTACATCTGCTGAACACACTTTGGCACTGGCCACAACTGTGGAGCCCTGAAAGCTCATACTCTCACAAAGATACATATGGTGGCACATAAGGATATCTGTCCTGGTCAGGAACTACATAGGAGTAGAGTTCTGAGTAGTTCTCAGAAGGCAGTAAGTCATAGTAATCTCCAATTGAGTTGGTGTACACTCGCGTGTAGCTGCCTCCACTGCTGGTCCTGCTTGATGCTGATTGATTGAGGATCTCACTGATCTGTGCAGACAGGTGGTTGAAGGTGGGTCGATGATCGGGATTCTCGAACCAGCAGTCCAGCATTAGAGAATATCTGTAAGTACAAGCAGTCTGAGTCCGTGGAAGAGGCGAGAAGTAAAGCAGCAGTAAAATTAACATCACTTCACATCTTCTAAAGTGTTTTGTTACAAAAAACATTTGACTACGGCCCAAAGACTGCCACCACCAATTTAACGGGAAAATTTTCCAAATATGTTATGAATTCTGCAAACTCCTAGCTTTCTCTGCCTTCTCATTCTTGCTGATCTAGCTGTAGAATGCCTGTCTAATACATGGTGATCTTACTGTTGTGGACGCCTTTCCGATTGTGACGGCTATTCCTGGGGCTGTGATCAGTGACGGGTAAACTTATTACCTGCCATGATGAAGATTTTAGGAATGTTATAATGAACATACATCACATTCGGGCATATTTCAGGTTTCTCCAGCCTCTTCCCTGTCGCCAAATAGTCCTTGACCTGATTGTTAGAGATTCCTGGGTAGGGTGTAGCTCCGCTAGTCAGTACTTCCCACATTGTCACACCATAAGACCACTGGCAACATATCATTTGAAAGTGATTACATCAGGCACCATGCCCGCAGAACTGGACTTCTGTGTAATGCAGACGTACAACATCTGATTGGACGGTGTATCTGCCTTCCTTCAATGACTCTATCGCCATCCACTTCATAGGGAGGTGACGATTCCGTTTCAATGCTTGATAGTAATCCTTCTCATAGATGTCCTTTGACAGGCCAAAGTCAGCCACTTTCACGATGTATGTGCTACTGACCCTGCAACAGAATATCAGAGTCCTAGATCTCATCAGACTCCAAAAATTGACAGATGGACAAAAAGTTACTTACATGCAGTTCCTGGCAGCCAGATCTCGATGTACGAATCTCCTCTCGGCTAGATAGGCCATTCCGTTGGCAATCTGCATCAGGAAGTGCATGGCGTCGCCGAGCTTCACCACCTATTTGGAAGAGGCAAATCACACTAGGCTACTATTTTACATACCGTCGTACATGAAAGTTGGGGCTTACCACTTCAGGGGACTCAATGAAGGATTTCAAATCTCCGTTCTCCATGAAGGGTAAAATAACCAATGGTCTATCACCTTCCTCCCAGACTACTCCAACTAGGGCCATGACATTCTGGTGCCTGAAGTCAAGCATCAGAGTCCCTTCAGCCAGAAATGCTTCTAACTCTTCCACTCCAACATCTTCTTCCTCTGTGGAAGTGATTCATCATGCAGATAATGCAAACCCAAACCGCTCACAAGTGGTATGAATTCAGCAGTACTTACCTCTCAATGACTTGACAGCCACAGTCTTCAAATTTCCATCGTTCATAGTAAGTTGACCTTTGTGTACGTTGCCAAAGAAACCCTTCCCCAGCCTCTTACCAACGTACAGCCTGTGCAGGGGAATCCTGCACATGTTCACTAATGCCACCAGCTCTTGGTCTACAGGCACCTGCTTCTTTGGGGAGTCATCCTGATGTATGCCTGAAATGGTTTCCAAGGCACCTCATACTGTTATCTCTCTATGCTATGGTACATGACCGTGGCTGGTTGGTGGAAACTAAAATGATGACCATATTGAAACAGAAGTCTACCTGCAATGTACCGACCAACCAACTCAGACTTGCTGTATCTTTGTCTTAGTTTCATTCCACCTCTCCTACGACGGCACATGACTGCCACAGCCGCAATGATCATTATCACTGGTACAATCACCATGAGCGCTATCATGAAAATTCTAAATGTTTTGTTGTCGAACCAGATACCTCTCTTGTAGAAGATGTAGCCGACATCGACTAGTATGTTACCGACCATAACCTAGAATGTAAAATTGAGTGAAAAGGTTGAGCTGACTCAGGTTCTCAAAAAGAACCAGATTTGTAAATTCAAGGAATTCATTACATCACTTGTGTACCTAGACCTGTATCTATTTATGCAAAATATCTCAGAAGGGTTTCTATCTTGACGCTGCATTCATGAAAGTTATTGGTTTATGCAGTTTGCCCCAACTAAGAAGAGCAAATTGTGCTTGCTTTAATGTTGTAGGTCCAGAGGGCCACCTACGCTCTCTGGTGAGGCTTAGGGGCAACTTTCCAGCGGAGGCTAGGGGAAGAACTCTTGGAAAAGTGTGGCTGTTCACCCTCTAAGGAAGTTTCTAATCACTTTTGATCACACAGACGACCGCCTGATACATAAGAAACCAGAATGTATGAGTCGGCACAAGATCCCGAAGGATACGAAGAACTGCGCAGTAGGCCTTAATGCCTTAATGGCCTTAGTGCCTTGGCATCCATAGGCAGGTGAACTGACTTAGTATCACCTCAGGCATTTTTGGAATGGTCAGAATCATGTACTTGCACTGCATGGAAGACAGCTTTTTTCTGTTGACTGCATAACCACAGTCATCATTGAGAGATGGCTGCGGGCTTGTGTGGCTGTGCAAAGAGTGTTATTGTGGTTTCTTCGCCTCTTTACTAGAGAAAGAAATATTACAGCCAGGTTTTTGACTGACAATGGGTTCATTGGAGTTAAGCTGAATCTCCTCCTTATATAAATGTGAAAAGGACACTTACTGCGTTTAGTGATTTAGATGACAGTCAGTTCACTGAGCAGCATGTTGTCTCAATGACCGTCAGTGTTGATCATTGAGTCTCGACTCTGTATTACAGCAATCGGCTTTTGTCATTCTCCCGTAGATATTTGTGCATCAGCATGAGCGGGAGTAAGCGGGAGTGTGCGGAAGTAAGCGTGAAAATCGACAGGAGAATGACAAAAACCCAGCAATCAACTGCCACACTTATTAGTAGCTACAATTGTCATCTTCTGAATTTTAGTACGTAATCAGAGTTGATAAAAATCAAGATCACGTTAGGTAATCAATAGTTTGACACTATGAATGCTACAGGCCAAATAGATCAACTTATCCTGCCTAAAACTGACCTTGACATTCGGCACCCTCCGCCCATTGTATGATATATAGATGCTGGGATTGTGGTCCGGCTCCTCAGCAGGTGGTTGGCAGGCAAGTCGATTGGCTGACAGTGATGTTACTCTGCATGAACCTTGAGAGCCGATGTCAACCGAGTAATCCTGCACATCCGTTCCCCAGTTGAGACGAGCTCCCGATATGATAACCAATTCATCCACATCATACTCCTTTAAGGAAGGAGTTAATGATTTCAAAATATGCAAACGAGCATGCTGTACCATATCAGTATGACTCAGCACTACTTCAACCTCCAAATCACACATCATTAGTGTAAAAGTACATGTAGAGTCAGATAATGTCTGTTATTGTAAGAAATGGGAACTGTTTCCAATCCTTACCAGAGTTTCATCAGGGAAGGGATAAATCTTAGGGTCCTGGTACACAAACAGCTCAGCTAAGTCTCGCATTTCAGGGTTGTCACTTGTGGCCAGATCTTCGTACACCCTGTACCCATCAAATTTGAATCCCAGGGTAAACGTAATGCCTCTCTTACCATTCAGATAATCGTTAGATGTCACTGAAGAAGAAGATCACAATTGCTCATCACAGTTGGTCACATGTCTAGGGGTACATACAGGGCTAATGCATAACGGTCTAGGAATCTTTCAGGCCAAGCTTGTTATAGCTACCTCAGCTACTATCAATCCTGCACTATTGTGATTTTTAGTAGTAGAACACATGTCTTGTATCATTCTGCCATCTATATGCATGTATGCGGCACATGTGCAGAGGTTTGCCCCCCCTCCCCCGTATCGACAGGAGAATGACAAAAACTGAATGCAGTATATGAAAACGAAGAAATCTTTTCGGATTAACTAACAACTAACTAACTACAGTGTTTATGCTCTAAGTTTAGTACTGACGGTCCACATCTGTCTGACGTTTGAGTCGGGTTGAAGGGTCAAGGGTCGCAGTGTTGTCGATCTTTTCTAGGTAATAACTCTTCAGATCTGGTGTGGGGCAGGTCATCATAAAGGCGCTCAGTACATCACAGTTCTACAAGAAGCGGAACTGAGGATCAGCTACATGTTGTATTAAATGACTTGCAACCCTCACTGGGCTTTACGTCTATTGAAGGCCCGGCAGCATTATGGCCCATAAACACGCGTTGCCTTTGTAAATCCTGCATGAAATATGTGGCCATGTTGCGCCGTATCCCGCACATGTGTTTTACCGAATCAGTTCATATCTGTCTCTGTCTCTGAGTTCGTTCTATGACTGCCTTTTTTGTTCAGTGGGGAGTTTCTGGACTCAAAACAAATCTGAGCAGTATTGTTTCTGGTACCTTTAGCCGATCATGAGTTCCTCTCTGACCTAAGAGTTTTTTGTGTCCGATTCTGACCATAAGGGCTTTGCTTTTATACACGCAATACCTCACATTATAGCTATATCTCAAGGTGAAATCTGAACATATAACAGGTTTTGGACCAGAAATAATCTGCAGCTCACCAAGCGATATTTGACATCGTTTCATAAGGCAGATTAAATCTCAACGAAGGGATAAACCTGGTGCGGAAACAAGCACTTATCTATGCGCTATTCCCTCTGTAGCTGATTACAGTACTTACAGAAGAGGCAATGCTGTCATCGGTTCCTTGCTGGCGTATGAATACATCCATCACTGGCTGTGCAACTGAATTCATGAACTGTCCACTGACTGTAAGCAGTATCCCTCCACTAGATCGAGTAGAAACAAGTAACGGTAAAACTGACATGACCATTATTCGTCATTCCGAGTGAACACAGCACAAAATCGCACACTCCATAAAACTACAGCTATATAGCTCTTGATTTCACTAGATGAACGCAGAGTTATCACAGGGAACGCGAGTTTGTAATGCGGGGGGGATGGGGGTGGGGTGGGGTACACGCTCGTAAAATGATAGGCAATTTTGGAGCGACTGCGCAGTACACAGCTAACAGTGAATTATCTCCTGACACATGATAAGATGGCCTATCATTCTTGTTGTGTGCTTCCTTTAGTGGGAGAATTGGCTCCCTATGTCATATTATCATTTAAATGGCTGGTGATGGTTTTTTATGGAATATTTGGCATTTTCTACTCTCATATCGGCAGGCAAGCCATGATGCACTGGTATTATGCTTGTATTACAGCCGATGATAGCATACCGGCACATGAAACCGGAGGAGAGTAAAATTGCCAAATATTTCTGGTGATTTCTTAGCAAGCCAAGTAAGGCTGCATATCATTTGAAAGAATATCATCTGTAGAATTAGGATTCATTAAGATTCAGTTTTTGCATGGCATCTTTAGTGTGCATTATCCAGACAAGAAATAGTCCAGGAAATGCTACAAATACTTACCTAAGAATCGTCTTCCTCGGATTTATATCCTCCAAGATTGGGTTCTGTCTGTAATCGAATAAGTATCTCTTCACGACCAGTCCAATAACTGTCTCGGTGTCAGCCATCTGGATTATCTCCAAGGCAACGGTTTGGTTTGCCTCAGGGTAGCTGCCGGAAGAGATCCATAGCTCTGTGCTTGTAGGAAGTCTAAGGGCAACACCAGCTGGAGATAGTAACGCATCAAACTGGAGCAACATGCTTGGAATGTAAAACAACCTACATATCATATTCTATTAATCACCAGATAGAGAATAAGCTTGGAGATCTAAGATGGCTTCCCACTTGCACTCACCGGTAGGAGAGGTTGAAACTAGCTAATAGATCATCTGATCGCACGGATATATTGTACAGGAAGTATCCACCAGTCACATGTATCTCAGTTCCTCCTGCTATCGGTCCATACAGCGGCTCCGCTGTGTCTACGTACCAAAACTGTAAGAATGGAAAACACCGTCACTTAGCACCATCCAACCTCTGCTGTCACAGTAAGACAATTAGAGTAGTACATAAACTAGCGACAAAACGAATGGCAAATTGCGTTACAATAAATTCGGCCATGAAACATATAAAAAACAATAGGCCGTACACTGGGACATGTTTCTCTCCAAGCTCTTGACTTTACTAGTGTCGAAACCAGTAGCCCAGCTGTACAACTAACTGGGACGCGATTGGTGAATAGCGCTATATATCCGATGCATGTCTAGTTCATATATCAGCCTAATGTAAGACATTGAAAAAACTTACGCATCTTCTCCCGGCTTTGGAAATCTGTGGACCTTGACCTTCACTCTGACACTGACACTGACCAGTCTGGAAATCGCATACTGGTGATGTACTCAGACTAGAACAGTCGCAGTCTGCGCACACTCCAGGTGACTTCTGATATCTCGGACGACCTTCGACTGGGTTACAGCTCTCACACTGGTCTCCTGACAGTCCATCAGGACATGAACAGTTGAACATACGCCGACCGGGAGAGAAATACTCGATCATTCCGCCGAGGTTGAACGACTGCGGAGGAATCCTTGAATAGGGATTGCCTCCACAATGAGGTCTAAAAAATTAAAAATCTCTCTAGCACCAACAGCAGATATGAGATAAAGTATAAAAACTAATATGTAAAGAATAGACCTTCATTACCCATAATACTGCAGGTCTGTCTGTAAAGTAAAGTGAACTCCTTTTCATTTATGAAATTTCCCAGCCATCCCAGCTATCGTGATTGCTACACTTAGTGTTTGATTATTGCAATAGCTAGCTTGAGTTCTCAAGCAGTAGCTCTCAATTGCCTCATGTGTGTTTTCATTACTCAGTTCATTGCCCGCATGTCCTTTCGATCCTAAAAATGCCCAACCAAGCAACTAAGGCAGGCAACAAAATGAGTCACTAAAATGTGCATACAAGGAATGACAAGCAATTGAGAGCCGCAATCGCTTGACATGGCGCAAATGATTGCAACACGATATTCACAAAAGCTGTCTAATCTTTGTATGAGCTCATCCATCGACCTTGACCTTGGATCCTTCATAGTGGATACTCCTATACTGTGGATTGGGATGGCTGTGTTCAGGAGGCTCTGTTGGATCTATATATGGTAGCACAACAGCTGCTCTAGGGATCTCATGTAGGTATTTTGGGTCAGCACCATCATCAACTACCAGTCAGTAGTAGTGCAGCAGAGTACCTAAATTAGGTCACTCATCACCAAGAGCTCTTCCTTAATTACTGAAATCAATGTTTTTTTTCATTCTCCCGTCGATATGGGCGCATACAGCATGTGCGAGATTGTACGAGATTGTGCACCTGCGAGCAAAGATCGGCAGGAGCATGACAAAAACCAAATCATCAAACACATCCAACTTGCTGCTGTAGCCACTCTTGTACTTTGGTCCAATTTGTCTTAGGAATCATTGAGCGAAAAATAGAACTAAGACAGATGGCCGCCACGAAATAGGAGAATGGACCTCCGAGTCATAGTTGTTGCATATACCACAGCTTTGACATTAGCTGGAGAGATAAGATTACCAACACAAGAGTCCTTGATCTAACCAATCTCTCTGCCATATACACACCACTCAATTTACACAGCCGACAACGACAGATATGCTATTCTCACCGGATAAAAAATGACTGTATCCCTAATGAGATTTTCTATGGAGAGATCACCATAGAGAAAATAGGTCAATGTTGTCTTTGGCTACGGCACAAATATACTCGCAGGTGCAACATGGAAGTTTTAGTTACCAGCATAGATAACTGGTAGATTGCTACAGCCGATCGCAGCATCATGTAGAGCTGCTGGTTTTACAGACGTTTCAGGAAGTGTGAAGGTAAATTCAGGAAACTGGAGGATGAAAAAGAACCAAAGAGAGAAAACGCAGGGACAGCTCGACAAACAGCTATACCTGCTCCTCGCACAGCAGAAGATTTCAGTCACTCATTCAAAGAAAATGGTTCAAGGCGAAGTTATTCAAGATGTTTTTCAAGCCAATGTCAAAATCTCAGTCCCCAGCATCTATAGTCAGCGATGGCTTAAGAAGGGATACTAATATATGTCAAGCATGAAGGTATATGATACTGATACGAATGTTAGTATATCAACGCATCGATGAACCAATTAGTAAACTTGCAGTCTGTCTTACCTAGCCAGGAAATTGAGATCTCCCAAACTGTACCATCTCTCCTCATCTATCTGAGCGTCTCTGTGTCCATCCATGTGGATTCTGACGCTGCTAGCTTCCAGCTGGCTGCTTAACACAAGGATCTCTTCACCCGGCAGCAAGATTGGCAGCATAATGACACCTCTGTAGATGATGATTGAGACACTTAGTTGATGAATATTCTCCCAGAGTGAACATTGTTTCTGTCGCACTGTACAAATTTTGCTGTTTCTGCCGTTGGAGGCATTGTACTAAACATGCATGCAATCAAACTTGCTCCAAAGCACATGTCTGCATTTACGCGCAGTGACATACTATCGACCAGGCAATAATAAGCTGCCAATCAAGAGGAATTCTTAAGCACTTATGTTTCCTGTTTCACTTAGTCAATGGCGCGCCTAAGAAAGAACAAGTGCACACATACTGATGAATGTATAAGTCTGTCCACTCGTAGCATTTTTGTCTGACAGCGTCGGCAGATCTCCGATATTGCTTGGCTGCAACATGCTGAGACGGAAAGTATTCTTTTGCTGCCGCAGACTCCATTCCGTAGTCATAGCGACAATCCTCAGTGACTATGATGATTGGCTTATCACCAGAATATTGACCAATCAAATACACCTCTATCAGCTCTGGAGCGTGCTGCATCGTCAGTTCTATTCCATAGATCTGCACCAGTCAAAGCGTCATAAGCCGTTCAAAAATATAGCGTTCAACTTTAATAGAATTTTCATGGAGTCGCTAGTATAGCTAGTGTTGCAGGATAGCTAAAATAATTGAGTTTGCAGTATCATGTCAGCTCTAGAAGATTTCATCATTATTGTTCTTTTACTGAGTACAAACATGGCATAAGTATGGTTACAGCACGGACATCGGTATTATATATATATTATTTATGCTTGCTTCAGAAGGAGTTTAAATTTGTCAACATAACACTTCAATTCTTTGCCAAAATTGGCACCAGAATGATGTATGTTTGAGGTATCCGGCTGGCGAAAGTATTTAAACAGCTCCAGATATATTTATAAATACAGGCCGAAGAGACAAAGTGATTGGAGCTACAAGTCATGTGACTCATCATGCTAGAATTTCCAATTAACCATGCACAGCAAGCCTGCTGGTAGAATGCTGTAGGGGAATGTTTTGTTCATGCAGCGGGTTGCAGAGGTGTGTAGAGGTGCAGAGGTGTGTAGAGGTGCAGAGGTGTGTCTGTTATTTACTATAAAATCCTTGCCACACAACCTTGAACCTTACATGATATAATTTACATTAGTGAACGCTGATCCCTTTCAGAACTAGGACTCATGGCTGTTTAGCATGATCAAACACGTTGAACTATGGCCCTAAGCGTTAAAAACTGAGATGATATGATTGGAAGAAATTGACACCCATGAAATGAACGGCATTTTTTACTCTTCTATCGGTAGGCGCGCCGCAATGATGCGCCGGTGTTACGCCGGTGTTACGCCGATGCTACGCCGGCTTTTGTCCGCAATTATGATGCTTTCGCCGCACTTAAGCTGGCTTTAGTCTAAGCTTAACATCGGCGTTTACAAAACCAGCGCGCCTACCGATAGAAGAGTAAAAAATGCCAAATGAACTGCGATGTGATTGGTCCAAGTAATTGAGTTAAGAAATAATTTACTGTTGTACTATTGAATTGATAAAGATGCCCCAGGCCACTTACCAGCATGGACTGAGGGAAGGTGACTGTGATATCTGCTGAGTCGGCGATACCTGACTGCCATCCTGAGTCTCCAGGTGCACCGGACCATGAGAAAATAGCTAAGGATCCGTTGGAGTATGAACCTACCAGTCTAGGAGCTGCCACCTCTGATGCTAATCTCTCACAGCTTGGTGAGAAATAAAAGTTCTTTAAAGCTTCTATTTCAGTCTCAGACTGATGGATTTCCATGGAAACTGGGTAGCGTCTCGGACAGGTGCAGTCCTTTCGTATCATGTAATTTGGGGTTTCCAAGCCGTGATGCATTGCGTAAACCTCCCTGTAATAAAAGCCCAGACTATTCTGTGAACTACTGCCGTCAGTGTGAGAGGTGGGAGTGAATTTACTCACTCAGCAGACACCAGGTTGTTGTAGACTCTTATGTTTTTGAAGCTGAAGTAAACGTCACTGTAGAGTAATCGCATGGTCAGTCGGCGTGTTGCCTGAAAGCTGTGATAATAGTCCCCATCGTAAAATATCGATATTATATTTCCCGAAATCTAAAATAACCGAAACAAACGCTGGAATATGTTTCAGCATCATAAGTCATGGCTGAATATGCTGAGTATGTGGAGGTTTTTTCTAGTGAAGCTACGATGCACGATACAAAACCGTCTGACGATATTTATAGCCACAATATGTGAATCGAATTCTTTGGTGGCTACGATATATCCCCACGATATCATAGTAGCTACATAAAAGCCATAGTGCAGGCAAGCTAGCCCATTTCCACTACAATGAGCCTAGTCTTTGCTAAGTATGGGAAGCCAGGAGCAATGTTGTGGGAATACTGATGAGATTTGCAGAAGAATCATAGCCTGCCCTTAGCTGTAGAGAGTCATCTGTGAGACTCATTTTCTCTGGGACCTACAGCTGATGGCACAGGTGAATAGACTGCCAATGGCAAGCTAGGGATGCAGATCGATGTGACAGTAGCTCTGCGAGTGTTCAAGTATCTTATTTGAATTAATAAGTTCACAGGTATCTGGTGTATCCAGGCCTATCCAAGCCACAGAGCCCTC
>ERZ1740065.2484-NODE-2484-length-11455-cov-8.880000_pt1 | contig 11455 bp, 9 predicted proteins | sample MGYA00581738_ERZ1740065 | MGnify/ENA primary metagenome ERZ1740065 (study PRJEB43018, sample SAMN04849749) | marine metagenome | isolation source: floating plastic debris | place: Pacific Ocean | collected 2008-09-01 | study: EMG produced TPA metagenomics...
ATTTCCCGCAAGTTGGATTGTTCAACTTCGACAGCCGTATCTCTGAACACACGCAGCGCCGCCGCCATCCGAGAAACCTCGTCTCGGGTCGACATCTGCGGCAATGGCGTTGCAAGGTTTCCGTCAGCGATTGAAATCATGCTGTCGCTGAGGTCTGTGATGCGTCTAACAAGGTTGTTCCCGACATATCGCCAAATCACCAAACCCGCGCTGATCAAACTCAAGACCGTGATCGCGATGATCACATAAGATCCGACAGTCTGAGCACTGCGTGCATCAGAAGACGCGCGCGTGATGTCAGCCTCGGCCTGCGCGACAAGGTCGTTTACACTTTCCGTCAGCTCCGCACTCAAGACCGCATTGAGCGCCAAAAGCTGACGCCCGCGCGCCAGCAAAGACAGTTCTTCTTTTCGTACGGTCGGCAAAGCACTCGGCCCCGCAAGAATATCGCCCAGGATTTCCGCTTGCGGGGACAAACGCCGGCCCAAGCTTTCGTCAATCTGGCTGAAGATGCGCAAAAGATTTTGCTGGGACCGCCGCATTGGAAAGGCGAGCGCGTCAATCTCTTCGATGCTATCTGACAAGGCGGACACGACCAGAAAGTCATTGATCCGCGCGGCCTCAAACTGCGCGTTCTGCAATGGGAGCGCTGAGGAGACGAGCTCTGTAAAGTCGGCAAAAACCGTTTCGCGCCTTTCCTGGCTGAGGTCGGGATCAGACAACTGGCGGCGCAGTCTGGAAAACTTCGCATCCAACACCATTGTAGACGGGGCCAAAGCCGTTTGAATGGCTTTGTCCGCGTCACTCAACCGAACAAGCTGTTTTTGCAGCTCCGAGGACGCTTCCAGACGAAAGGCAACCGTTCGGTCGAGCTCAAGGAGGTTCTGACTGAGGCGACGTACAATCGGTTCCAACCGGTCGGCTGCGTCATCGCCGGACTCCTGCTGACGCAAATCAGACAGGAGCGCATTCAACACCGCAACCTCAGCATAGATCTCTTGAGAGGCTTCATTGCGGTCGGCCGCGGAATCTGCAGACAGAAGCGTCGGTGCCGCGGCCACAATCCGTTCCGCTTGCCGCGAAATCTCGATTGTGTTCAGGACGGCTGGCACACGCTTTTGCGTGATGCCGTCCAGAATTTTACCGACGGACGAAAACGAATACAGCGCCGCCAAAGCGATCAGAACAGCCAGTCCGCTGATGCCCAAAAAGGCAATCAGCAGCCGCCCACGAACACCGATTTCGCGAAACATGGTCTCAGAAGTAAATGGAGAAAGGGAAGTATTTGGCGTTGATCTCTTGGTAGGTTCCGTTCTCGATGATCTCGATCAGAGCGCCGTTTATCTGATCAACCAGGTCGACATCCTCATGACGCACCGCGATGCCAATCCGATCGTCTATGTCGATGAACTCTCCAACAAATTCGTGTTCTTGGCCCTCGTCGGACTGCAACCAGTCGTAAAGCGGCAGGTTGTCTCCCAGCACAAGATCCACCGCGCCGCCAACCAACCCCGACAAAGCATCTTCTTGTGTGTCAAACAAACTGATCGACACGATATCCCCGAACTCGCTTTCGAGGTATTCGGAGCTCACTGTACTCCGCAGGACGCCGACCTTTTTGCCCTGCAAACCACTGGGCGTGACATCTGAGCTTGATCCGGAACTGCCCACAAAGGTCAGCATGTTCGAGTATTAGGGCAGAGTGAAAGCAACGATGTCTTCGCGCTCCGGTGTAATCGACATGGACGCAACAATCGCATCGTATTGCTGGTCCACCAGGCCCGGGATCAGCGCGTCCCAGTCGTTTTGAACAAACTCGCAGGATACTGCCATCACGTCACAGAGCGCGTTTGCGATATCTATATCAAAGCCCGCCAGTTCCCCATCGTCGTCGATGTAGTTGAAAGGCGCATAGTATCCTTCCGACGCGATCTTCAAGCTCTGTGCAGACGCCGGACTGGGCTGAAGGGTCCAGGCAAAAATCGTGAATGCGGCTAAACTTACCTTGCCAAAAAAACCAAGTCTCAGTGCGTTCAACATACCACTCGCCCCCAATAGCAGTAAAAAAAATCGGCTTGTAATTGATAGGACCCAATCGGACGCGACGCGGCGTCACAAGTCAAGCGAAAAGGCGTTTGAAATGATCGTATTCACGGATGCGGTGGCACTGGTTTTTATGGCTTTCCTTTGCGTCTCATCTGGCGTGATTTTGTGACCAGGAACTGGCCTGCGAAAGCCCGGGGCCGCAAACTCAGTGTTCTGGGCTGTGCCTAAGTCCGGGTTTTGATCGCTCGATCCGATACCAGGCATGACCCATGTTAAACCTCCGCTATTCAGCCGCAAAACTGCAGGACGTGCGCCGCGGAGGCATCATCGGTGATGTGGACACCAGCGGGTCGATCAAAACCCCTGAGTTGGGAGCGATGCGCAAGATGCTCGACCGCACCGCAGCGCGCTTTGGCGTGACGCCCGATTGGATCGCAGCAGATACTGCCCAAGGCTCAACCGGCACTTTCGTTTGGCTAACACTCAAACGAAAGATCCTGCCGTTCATAGAAACGGTTTCATGACACCCAACCAAGTAAGGCGCAGCCACCGTGGTGTCGATGAGATGGCGGGCGTCTTTTTGATGCGCGGGACCTGTCATGCGCGCGTTACGAAATCGTCATGCAGATGATTCAAAACTGTCGCCGTTCTGTCGTTTGAGGGCTCTATCGAGCTCCCAACACATGGGGGCGATATGCTGCAAATCGATACGCTGACCAAGCGGTTCGGGGACAAAATTGCTGTGGATGCAGCAATGATCTCCGTAGATGCACCGACCATGATCGGAATTATTGGCCGGTCGGGTGCGGGCAAATCCACGCTTCTGCGCATGCTCAATCGTCTGAGCGATGCCACGGAAGGCACCATTGTCTTTCAGGGGCAAGAGATCACGGCGCTCAAAGGCGCGGCCAAGCGGGCCTGGCAATCGCGCTGCGCGATGATCTTTCAGCAATTCAACCTCGTGCCGCGCATGGATGTGGTCTCAAATGTGCTGCACGGCACGCTGAACCGGCGGTCGACCTTCGCGACCCTGTTCAATCTCTATCCGCAATCAGACATTCACAAGGCCATCGAAATCCTCGACCGGCTTGGCATTGCCGAACAGGCGCCCAAACGCGCCGAAGCGCTTTCGGGCGGGCAGCAGCAGCGCGTGGCGATCGCCCGAGCGCTGATGCAGGACCCCAAGATCATTCTGGCCGATGAACCCATCGCCTCACTTGATCCGATGAACGCACAGGTGGTGATGCAGAGCTTGCGGCGCATTCACGAAGAAGACGGGCGCATGGTGATTGCCAATCTGCACACGCTGGATACCGCGCGCCGCTATTGCGATCGCGTGATCGGCATGCGCGACGGGCGCATCGTGTTTGACGGCACGCCTGCGCAGCTCACGACCGGTGTGGCGCGCGACATCTACGGCGCGGGCGCGGATTTCTCTGAGGCCGCCACGTCGACCGAGATCGGCACCCTGAGCAGGCCGGAGGTGCGCGAAGCCGAGGCCTATGTCTGATCCTGTACACCCGCTGCCCGCATGGAGCGGGCCACCTTCAACCATCCTTCCTTCAACGCAACGGAGACGATCAATGAAAAAGACCCTTGTCATGGCGCTTGCTGCCACCACAGCCCTCAGCACGGGTGCCTTTGCCGAAGAGATCACCGAATTTCGCATCGGCATCCTCGGCGGCGAAAACGCGCAGGATCGGATGAACTCCTATCAATGCCTTGCCGACTACACGACCGAGGTGCTGGGCGTGGAAACCAAGCTCTTCGCGCCGGCCGATTACAACGGTGTCATTCAGGGGCTGCTAGGTGGAACGATCGACATGGCATGGCTGGGCGCATCCTCTTACGCCGCAACCTATCTGCAGGATCCCGACGCGGTGGACCCGGTCTTGATCAAAGTCAACGTGGACGGCTCCATCGGCTACCACTCCATCGGGTTTGCCCGCATCGACAGCGGCATCGCATCGCTCGATGACATGGAAGGCAAGGTGTTTGGGTTCGGCGATCCGAACTCCACCTCCGGCTACCTGATCCCCTCCATCGAAATCCCGCAATATAAGGACGGCGTGACTATGGAATCGGGCGAATATTTCGGTGAGGTCAAGTTCACCGGCGGGCATGAACAAACCATCGTGGCCGTCAATAACGGCGACATTGATGGCGGCGTGACCTGGGCCGATGCGCAGGGCAACTGGGAAGACGGCTACAATTCCGGCGCGCTGCGCAAGGCCGTCGATGCAGGGCTCGTCGATATGAACGAAATGGTGCAGATCTGGAAATCGAATGTCATTCCCGAAGGCCCTGTGGTGCTGCGCAAAGCACTGCCCGATGATGTACGCGCCACGATGACCGCTTTGGTCGATGGCCTGCATGAACGCGACGCTGACTGTGCTTACGGTGTGGCCGCTGGCGACACACTGGGCTTCCAGCCGGTGACCCATGACACCTACATTTCTATCGTCGAGGCGCGCAAAGCGAAAATCGGCGGCTAAGCCATTTATATGACGCAACCGGTGGCTCTGATCAGGGCCGCTGGTATTTCTTGGGGGCAGTATGGCGGACATTTCGATCACCGGCGCGCCGCAAAGCGTGGATAGCATCCAATCGAGTTATATGGCGCAGGTGCACCGGCGCAGGCTCTATGGCGGGCTGACGCTGTTGATCTTTGTCGTGCTGATGGTTTCGGGCTTCAACGTGGCCGACGACCGCAACGCGGGTGGGTTCTGGGACGGGCTGCACCAGATCGGGGATTACCCCGCCGATGTTCTGTCAGAAGCATGGGAAAAACGTGCTGATCTGCCTGGCCTCATCGCCAAGTACTTCCCCGCTTTGATCGAGACGATCAACATCGCCGCCGTGTCGACCCTGATCGGCGCTTTGGGCGGGCTGTTCCTGTCGCTTCTGGGCACGCGCGGGCTGGCCAAATGGCCGCGCATGATCCCTGTCTTTCGCCGTATCTCTGACATCATGCGCGCAGTGCCCGAGATAGTGATCGCTCTGATGCTGATTTTCGTGCTGGGCGGTGGGCCGGTGCCTGCGATGATCGCCATTGCCATTCACACCGCCGGCGCGTTGGGAAAGCTCTTTTCCGAGGTTTCTGAGAATGCCGATTTGAAACCTGTTGAGGGGTTGGCCTCCACCGGGTCCAACTGGTCCCAAAGGATGCTCTTGGGTGTCATGCCGCAGGTTGCGCCCAACTATATCAGCTACGCGCTTTTGCGCTTTGAGATCAACATTCGCGCCTCGGCGATCTTGGGCTTCGTGGGCGCAGGCGGTTTGGGCTACGAGCTGCGCAACGCCATGGCTTGGGGGCCCGGTCGGTTTGATGAGGCCGGCGCCATATTCATTCTGCTTTTCGGCACAATCGTCTTTTTCGATCAGCTGTCCAGCCACTACCGCAACCGACTGACAGAAGGGCAAGGGCATTGATGACCGCCGACCTATCGATGACGAAACAGGCGGCGGACCGGCTGTTTCAACGCAAACGTTTGATCGGCTTTGGCATCCCGGCGGTGATCGCCGTCTACCTTGTCTACATCTTCTTTGCTTTCGACCTGCCCGGCCTGGCGCAGCGGGCCAATCTCGACAATGCCGTCACGCTGGCCTCTGACAGTTGGTCCCACAAAGTGCATGTCACCCGCGACAACCGCTCTGGCGACATTCGCTATGCGGTGGAGGGCGAACGCAAGGGCGCTTACCCCGAAGGCCAACGGCCCGATTGGGTGTCCGGCGACGACATCATCACCATTGATCTGGGGGCCGACCATATCGTGCGCTATCTGCCCGACAACCGGACCGAGATCGACATCCCCGGCTTTTCGCTCATTGAAGTTCAGGCCGAGGGGCGCAGGCTTGTCAGCAACCTGCCCGAAGACCTGCCCAACTGGATTTCCGCTTCAGAACGCCGCATCGGTATCATCACGCCCGAGGGCCGCATCACGATGACAGGCGCCCGCACCGAGGTGTTCAACTACTTCCCGGGGTGGGAGCTTTTCTGGTTCACACTCGATAGCCCCTATCACGGCCAAAGCCTTGGCACGATCCTCTTCGGCGACCGTGTGGTGGCTGAGCGCTCCAACATCGCGGGTGCGTTGTCCGACTGGTGGAACAACGCGATGTGGCGGCACAAGGATGTGGCCTGGGCCATTGGTGAGACGATCCTGATGGCGTTCTTGGGCACCATGGGCGCGGCCATCCTTGCCCTGCCGCTGGCCTTTCTGGCCGCCAAACGGTTTTCGCCCTTCATGCTGCTGCGCGCCGCGACCCGACGCTTGTTTGATTTTGTTCGCGGCGTCGATGCCCTGATCTGGACAGTGGTTTTGGCCCGCGCGTTTGGCCCCGGCCCGCTCACCGGCGCTTTGGCCATTCTGATCACGGATACCGGCACCTTCGGCAAAATCTTCTCTGAGGCATTGGAAAACGTCGATGAGAAGCAGATCGAAGGCGTTTCTTCGACCGGGGCCAAACCCCTGCAACGCTACCGTTTTGGCGTGATCCCGCAGGTGGTGCCGGTGCTGCTGGCCCAGATCCTCTATTTTCTAGAATCCAACACAAGATCGGCCACCATCATCGGTGCCATCACCGGCGGTGGGATCGGTTTGATGCTGACCCAGGCGATCCAGACGCAGAAGGACTGGGAAGAGGTGGCCTATTACATCGTGCTGATCGTGGTTATGGTGATGGTCATGGATTGGTTCTCTGGCTGGCTGCGCGGCAAATTGATCGGGCGCAAGGAGTGATGGCAAAGCTGTCGGCGGACGCGCCCTTCATCCACCCGGACTGCGAGATCACCGACAGCACGTTCGGCGCCTTCACGGAGATCGGCAAAGGCAGCCGCGTGCAAAACTCGAGCTTCGGCGACTACAGCTATTGCGACCGCTTCGCCGATATTGCGAACGCCCAGATCGGCAAGTTTTCTAATGTCGCCGCCTTCGTCCGCATCGGGGCCACAGATCACCCGCTCAACACGGCGTCGTGCCATCATTTCCTCTATCGCTCTCATGACTATTGGGATGATGCCACGCGCGATGAGGCATTCTTTGCCCATCGCAAATCGCGCACCGCTCATATCGGCCACGACACGTGGATCGGCGCGGGGGCCATGCTCAAGCCTGAGGTGACGCTGGGACATGGTGCAGTTGTGGCCGCGGGCGCCATCGTCACAAAGGATGTGGACCCTTACGTGATCGTTGCGGGCAACCCGGCCAAACCGCTGCGCCGCCGCCAACCGCACGAGATTGCCGAGCGGCTTATCAAACTGGCGTGGTGGGATTGGACGCATGACATCCTCCGCAGCGCGCTCAATGACTTTCGAACTCTGAGTGCCGAAGCTTTTCTGGACCGCTATGAAGGCTGAGACGTGATGGTGTCGGAGTTTGGGCCGAGACGCATGATGGACGTCATTCATATCCAAGGGCTTCATTGGTCAACGCTTTTTGCAGCAAAGCCGTAGATATGAAACTATTGGTGCAACCAATCTGCGTGTAATTCGGCAAAGTACTTTTTGATGACTTTGTGGGTTTAGACGTATCGCTGCTACAGTCGCTGTCTGCGTGAACAAGGCGAGTGGCAAGCACGTCTTCGAGCGTTCTGTTGCTTGGGAGATTGAAGAGATTGTGGGCCGCCCGAGTGATGTACCACAAGGGCAGTGCCGGATCGGCTTGGCCGACCCTGCTAACGTGTGTTTTGTACCGGCCAGACTAAGCGTGGCCGCGTGAGTTTCCCAAAGTTGGTGTGCTCACGACAAACACCCTTCAAACCTACAAAAACCTAACTCCGCTGAGAGATTTCAACTCCTCGACATCTTGGTCATAGAGCCTCGTTAGATGCTCTCTTTCACTTTGTTCCCAAGGGTCATACGCCGGATACTCTTCGCTCCGCGGATACTTTTCTTGCAATTCAACGCGCTTTTCGATCAAGGCCGCTGGGCCGTAGCGCTGAATAACGTAGAGCATTTCTTTGATCGCTCTGTGGCTTGCGGATGGACGCGATCGACCACGCTTCGGGATCGCAAACTTGTTTACATCAACAGCGTCACCGCACAGATTTTGAAGAATTTTCTGAGACAGGTCGCCAAAGTCCTCATGTCGCCAAACGACAAGTTCGGAGTTTGGGAAAGCCTCTCGAACATCGCCTATGAACTTCTGCCAGTTTGGCGAAACAGAAATCACACCGCGCTTCATTTGTGCCTCGGTTACATGCCGTCGACCCTCAGATGAGCGGAGAAATTCAACGTATGAAGATGCGAAAAAATCCGCGTAGTTTCGAATAGCAATGTGGACCTCTGCCACCGGGTAAGGAATGTGGTTTGCAAATATGGGGATAAGCGGTTTTCGAAACCCATATAGTTTTCCCTTCCGAACACAGTGGCTGCTATGACCCGGCATGTTTTCATCGGACAGGATAATGCGTTCTCCCGCACCCGCTTCAATGCCGTGAAAAAACTCTTTTGAGATCTCACAAAGCGCCGCGTCACTGATAACAGTATCGTACCCTAGCCCCACGACGTCATAGCCATTTAACTGGCATGGGATCGTATAATCCTTGCGGGTCTTGCGGTGGTGTACATAGTGCACGCCTTGCTTCTTAAGCCGCCCGGCATTGCGCTTGAGGCGCCCTTGAATGAAGCTCGTCGCCGTTTTTTGAACGCCCCCATGGACAATCACGTAAGGCAGCTGATCGCTGAGCGCCATTCTCAGGAGGCCTTTTGCAACGCGAGTGCCTGAACCGCGCCAATGTCAGCGATCTCGTCGCAAAATGCGGTCCAGCCGTCGCGCGCGCGCAGCTCAGCGATCTTCGCTCTGTGCCAGTCGCAAGCAGCCATGTGAAGACGCGCGAGCTCAGCATCCTGCAGCAGTTTATCTACTTCCGCGCGCAAAGCCGGAACGATTGGGCGCAGACTTTCGTCTTTCGCCAAATTGTAGTTCATGTTCTTCCAATAGGTGATGCCCTGATCTTCCGCGGTGTGGTTCACACGTCCGCGGTCTCTTTTGACTAGAAAACTCTCGACCGATCGCACGGCGTAGTGATGCAGGCGAACCAGATCATGGGCGAATGTATCTGCCGCTTTCCATCCCTTTTGAAAGTAGGATGCGGGCATTGGTTGGCCGCCCCCGTCAACCCATGTCACAGAGCTGTCGTCGCCGTTAAATTCCGGGCAGTGGATTTTGAGTTTCTTTAAACGGTCGTTGTTGCGCACCAGCGTTTTTAACCCGCGCGCCCGATAGTTTGGGAACTTCCCTTCCTCGCAGCAATGCACGAATTGATCGATCATGAAGTCATCGCGATACGCCACGTGTCCGCTGTTTCCAAAGAGTTTCCAGCAGGTAGAGACCGCATCCGCATGTCCGATAGCGGCGAAAAGATCGTCCAAATGCCCCTCACCCACGCGAACATTCAAAAACTCATCGCAGTCCAAACACATCAGCCAGTCAGCCGCCTTGTAGGCCGCCTCGCTCCTGGCCGCCTTTAGTGCCGCCCTTTGCGGTCGTCCGCCCGCTTTGAATGCATTTTTGCGGTGTTTGGCGAGGCCCATTTCCTCAAGTCGCATGGCAATGCGATCGGTGCCGTCATCACAGTCATTGGTGTAGATCAGAAAATCTGAGAACCCGATGACACGGTTGAAGGCCACCCATTCCAACATAAAGGGGCCCTCATTTTTCATGGTCGTGACGGCAACGCAATTTTGCGCGGATGCGCCTCCCAAACGCGTGGGTGTCAGCCGGTTTAGGGAGGCTGTCTTACTCGCTGTTTTGATCAATTGGGAGACGTCGCGTCGCGTCTCCTCTACAGCCTCAACGGAAAGCCCGCCTGCATCTTCGGGCTCATACTCTTCGGCTGACTCGGGCTCTTGGAGTACTGAAGCGTCCTCCGCTTTGAGACGTTCCAACTCGGACATGTGACGTGCGAAGCGCTCTTCGAACGCGTCAAGAAGCGTCTCATGTCGATGTTCCATGAGATAGCGAGAGATCGACCGACGGTACCAATTGATGTTTTTGCGCGCCCGGTAGATCCGATAAAAATCTTGTTCCGTGAGGTCATCAAAGATGGCCTGCGTCATAATGGGTTTCAGCAAATTCGCATTCTTCAGAAAGAGCGCCGACTTGTGAGAGGAATGCCAACATTTAAATGAACGAACGTTGTGGCCCGTGAGACGCGCCGCATGAAGGGGATCCACAGAATGGTAAGGGTCATAGAACAGGTTCACCTGACCATGACCTGAAATCGTCTCGGCTGCGTCTGCAAGAGGGAGCGTCCAGTCCTGCCGCTGACCAAATTTGTATCTCGTTTCCCAAGGCACGATGTCAGGATCAAGGGTGGTCTGCGGATTGAACGCAAGGACATGCGCACCTGGGGCAAACGACGCATAGGTCAGCGCGCCGTAGGCGCCCATCGAGACGCCGGCAAAGACCACGCGTTCGTACCCGTTGAAAAACCCACGTTCTGCGAGCTCGCGGAACTGTTCGATGAGGCCAGCGTCGCGATACCAGTCTTTGACATGTGCCATGATGCCCAGATGGCAAAGACCTTCGTCTCGGGCAAATTTGAACGCCCAGGGGTCCCGATGCAGGCTCTCATCGTCCACATTGGACAGGTTATCGAACGTCACCAAAAGCCGGTCACTCTGTCGTTTTACGAAAACAAGCGAGTGGCGGATGCCCGTTTTTAGAAAGCCCTCGCCTTCCGTCGAAGGGTTTAACTCATCCAACCAAAGAGGCGTGCGTTGAGCGGAACTTTCGTTGCTCTGGTCCATTTTCTTGCCTGTATTGATCCCGCTTAAGCGGCGTTGAGATGAATCTAATGGTCTGATTTAACGCCGCAACACATTTTTTGTTAGAAACCCCAATAATGATTAAAGGTGAGTCTAAGAGAACATCTCAGGCGCCAGCCATGGTTCGAATTCCTTGCTGCGCATCCCCGACATTCGCGACTGCGCAGAAATCCTGCGGCGTGAGCTGAGCGCAGACCTGCGCGGGACGATGGACCGATCACTCCTTTGCGGGACGACGCGGCAGTTCGCTGCAGCTGCGCGGATGTCTCACTTGATGCCAAATGCGGACATCTTCAACATGCTCTGATAAGAGCTGTGGTGTTGCGTCATTGTCCGGGCCGAAAGACTTGAAATGATCATTACTGTTGCTGTGTCTGGATATCGGTCTCTCCGAAACCTGATTTTGCCACTTGCGCCATTGACCATAATCACCGGCGGCAATGGGTCATCTATCCTGCTCTTTTGGGTGCCGCTTGCAACCTCGCCTTGGATCCGATGCTGATTTTTCCTGCTGAACCTCGACCTGCAAGGCGCCGCGGTCGCGACGGTGCTGGCGCGACGTGGCACGTTTGCTTGGGCTTGATGACGTCTTTCGCGGCAAGACGCGCGGCTCTCAGCAATGCGCTGTTGGTGTCA
>ERZ1740065.2485-NODE-2485-length-11453-cov-11.958677_pt1 | contig 11453 bp, 5 predicted proteins | sample MGYA00581738_ERZ1740065 | MGnify/ENA primary metagenome ERZ1740065 (study PRJEB43018, sample SAMN04849749) | marine metagenome | isolation source: floating plastic debris | place: Pacific Ocean | collected 2008-09-01 | study: EMG produced TPA metagenomics...
GGGATAGGTGATCAACCACCTTTGATGGTTCCAAATGGAATACCATCTACAGAGAATGCTACTGAAGTATATCCAGGGAGCTTGCAGACCGATTACCCGGATTGGTATATAGAAATTTAATTGAACGTTAATAGTTGATAGTTAATCATGTCAGCTTATGAGGAGCTAGCAGCCTGTCCAGTCTCATGCCTTGTGGAAACCACAGCCCTCTGTGACCACCCTCAACTGTCCACACTGACCCCATCCTTATCTGATGAAGACCTGATCACACAACCAATCAGTTGTTTGGATAGCACTTATTCCTGCATTTGCAGTAGTCTGCCTAATTTTCAATTTTTAATTTGGAGACAGAAATTGAATATTAGACAAGCGCAAATATCTGTACTTAGGCAGGCATTTACACAGCCCCAATGTTCAAGTTCTAAGCGGGATTCACAATTTGACCCTCACCAGTTGGCTGATCTTGCCAGTAAGACTGAGAAAATGAACATAGCCTATGCGTAATTTCCAATCGTCGACGGTAAAAATAGGGAAATAGCATTTTCAAGTGTCGAATATTCAATTCGTAGTACAAAACTTCAATTTTGTGATCAAATTTCAGATTGAAAATTACCAAGTCGGAGATTTCAATTCGAAGGGGCCGAATTGAAAATTAAATATCCGAAGGTGACCTGATTTGCAGATGGTAGATGGTAGATGTTAGATAGTAGATAGTGTCATACTATGGGATGCTAAAGATTGTCGATGTATCACGGATTTGTTTCAGGTGTGTGGAGGAACAGATAGAGCTGACAGACGATGAGAAAGCACAGAATTGTAGGATAACGGATTACAATCTGTTCATGGATTTCCCAGACTGCTGCATACCTGAGATAGTATGCCCGGGTGATAAATAGGCCATTCCAACACACTGGAGAGCGTAACGTGCGCCAATTTAGCTCAGAATAAATTTATCCCGAATTCATACCTGAATTTTAACTGTATATTGAATTAATGAATAAGTTAACAAATAAAATGCTGAAAGTTAACAGTAACTAATGCAAATAGTACAGGCAGAGGGAGGAGAGAGAAAACTTGGAATCACAAAAGAGATCTCTTTGATCGATGTACGAAACAGGTATCTGACACTCTGAGCAGATGAATTATGATTCGATGCACATAATATGATTTTATAGTGAATGGATGGAAGAATAAATATCTATGCAGCACCACCAAGCTCATAAAACTGTGAGATCAAGGAAGAAGAACAATAAATGGGTTATTGCAAAGCGGAATTGTTTTGTGTGGACAGTTTTTGTGATCAATCATGCAGAAAACATTTAACGGCCTCACAACTTATGCAACTTCACTACAGCCTCTATCTTATACAATGACATGGAAAGCCGAGCTACAGTACTCCCACGTATAATTTCCCTTCTCTTGTGAGCACCCAATACTATCATTAATACTGGACTATTAATGATACAGCGTACTCAGCAACACTGTGATGTCCATGATCTAATATTAGTGTAGCCGACTGGTGCATCTCACTCATATCCCTCTGACTTTGAGTCATAGGATGTATGGTTACTATGACTACCTGCGTAGAGCGCCAAGTTGATATTTAGTCTACTTCCATGATACTCTGATCCATTTACTTGCACTCAAATATTGAACTAATGGGCATGAACCCCTGAAGTAAATTGTTTTCAAACAGAGCCTAGTTTCACCCGATTATTAGCTCCGAGATTGGAGCTAATAATTGGGCAGTGGTGCGCTGCCCCATCCTATTGCGATTTCATGTCAGACTTGCCAAGTGATATATTTTTGGTATTTACTTTTCCAACAGCTAGTACACCTTTTATGGTTATATTGTTTAGATTATCAGTCAGAAAATAGTATAGTATTGGTGTGGTGTGCTATGCTTCATGCTATACATCATATACCAGTGTACTAGTCAGCCTCTGTGACTTAGGTGCTTAGCAAGTCAGGTTGGTTTGATGGCTGTTTCCTGTTTTTTTTTTTGTGAGCAATGCACCGGAGCATAGCATCATGGGTGAAACTGACTTAGATAATGCGCAATACAGCGTATATCAGGATCAACTCTGCACTGTGTGAATAGAGCTCAAAATGGCTTAAGCAAGACCACTTTTATATGGTACTGGGCTAAGGAGTTTGATGATAGAACTAGTTCTGTTCCCTGAAGGAATTCATAACCAGGCTCACTTTTGCTTTTTCACACGCTTCCCTACATCCATTAGCCTGCTTTACCATCATGCAAGCTGCAGCGTAGTACAAAAGCACATTTCCCAGACTTGGGCTTTCTCCTGACATCGCACTAAGACCTCATTTCCACTGCGACGGAACGATAGTGCGCCGAACCAACCACAGAAGGGGTGCACTCACCGCTAAATCTATGGCTTCACCAATCCCATTGCCTGGCATTGCCACTCGGCTGCTCTGTAATTGCACTGATCTCTTTGCCAGATCAGCGGTCAACAGTGTTGTTTATTAGGAGACATCCACGTACCACAGCGGCCCAGAGTGTTTCCATTACCGCAGCGTTACGTTATGTTACGCGGTGCTGCGCTACATGTACCGGATCACTTTCTGCGACGGTACTGCTCCGCTACTGTACAGGATCACACCGCAGCAATGGAAATGGCTATATATAGCGCAGCACTTTCTGCGCCGCAACGCTAGTGTTGCATCCCAGTGGAAACGGGGTCTGAGAGTAACTGTTGCCACTAGCCTATTATCAGGGTGTTATGGATAGCTATTCCCGGAGACCTGCTAAATTGAGAAGCATCGAGAAGCATCGATTTGGACTGTTTATGCTATCCCTGGTTTTTTTCCCTCAATTTCGGTCTCATCGGTCAGTTAGGGCAGTATGAACAATTAAAAAGACAACTCTCTAACCAGGCAGTAAGGTCGAGGTCACATCAAATAGTGCATCAATGTCCACAGACAAGTAAAAATATGTGATTTATAAATATTTTTACTGCGAAGTAGTGTAGACTACAGGCTACTGCTATCAATTTAGTTTTTGGTTTCAGTGTTTGTTTAAAAGAACTTTTACCCTTTAGATTCAGCATACAAAGCAGTTATTACGATGCATACGTTTGATATTCGTGATCCTGTTTCCCACAGCAGATTATCGTACAGCGTTCCCGGGACTACAGATACTCGGTGGTCGTCAATGAGCCTAACGCTGATGTAAAACCAGGTATGATGTTAGACGAGTGACTTGTCGCTTTCTCGGAAATTCAGCTGACCTGTGGTTTTTGTTTACGGCAAGATGGTGCCGAGCGATGGATCTTTTACAAAGCTTTTATTGATGCGGCGTATGAACATGGCAAATAAACAATAAACAAATAAATGTCGCAATTTACGGCATGCACTGGCTTAGAACGAATAACGATATCAAAATAAAATTTAGCAGGGTAGGAGAATGTATTCTTACCTACGAACAATGAACTAGTATATGTGAGGATCGGGTATGTTTGAAAGTCCCAAAATAGGTGAATGTTGATATAATCTCTTCTGTAATCTTATGTAACAGTTGGAGTAATATCCAGCAAAGACATCCATTCAGTGAGCTCGTTAGTAACGCCCTGCAGAGGATGAAACATACATTTCAAAATCTCTTCGCTTTTGGATATCGATTTAAGCGGGCTAACCCAATCAAGGCTACCAAATCTCCATTGTCTCACTTGAGTAGTACAACAATACCAATATCATGAAAGCTGTCTTAACCGGGATACTCTTGTTTACTTGTACCACAGGTTCACTGTGTTACATCACTTTCAATTTTAGTGGTAACGTGCCAGGTACGTCATCCATTGTATGCTCTCCTCAGATTAGTGCACATGTACCTAGATCTATGCGCATCAGTGCTTGCAGCCCTGAATGTCTGTGTGTACTTATACCAGTGTAATGAGCTGGGTATCTACACCTAGGGATTGCTTATATGTCGTACATCGGTACATACATCTGCCTATATCTTGTAGAGTGCATAGGTAAACTTGAAGGTACTTTGGTGCAGGGACCAGGCCGACGTTCAGAGTGTTTGTGCCTTGGCGAAAACACGGTGTGCAATGGGTAGTGATATTCAATCGATAGCCGCATTCTGTGAAATGTTTTAGAATTTCCACGCATGATAGAGTTTTTCAGTTGTGAGGAGGAACTCATAGAGATGACATGTGCACAGAGGGCAGCTAATTGTAAGATACCAGATTAACATATGTTTGAAGACTTTCCGGGCTGCTGCACACCTAAAGTACGATGCCCACGAGGTAAGTAGCACTCTCTGATGCACTAGAGCGCATAGCCTGTACCGATTTAGCTTGAAAAAGTTATAGTGATTTCATGCACTGAATATCACTGTATATTGAATAGATGAAAAATATATATCTGAAAACTAATATCAGACTTATAGAAACTGTATAGACCGAGGGAGAAGATAAAGAAATGAATCATGTACAATCGAGAAGTATTGTACAGACAGTTTTAGCAATCAACCATCCAGTAAATTCTTTGCAATCTTATGACTTGTGCGACTTCACTATAGCCTGCCTCATGTAATCACATGGAACCAAAATGAGCTTGCCACTATTTAAAAATTGTTGACAGACGGCATAAAAAGAAAAGAAATCACGGCAAAACTCATAGCAAAATCACACAAATAGCAGTCAAGATCACTAAGCAATTAGCCATGCAGTGAACAGGTGCAAGTTTTTCCCCCTAAAGCTAGTAGTTGTTAACTTTTTCATCAGGTTCAATTATACCTACAGGGTTCTTAATCTAATTCTGCCTTGTAATGGCTGCATTAGCTCAACAAGGAACGACAAGTCCCAACTTCCATACCATCACATGAGGATTAGGTCTGTCTACTACCACAATCCTAAAATCTGATTAACTAAGCTCAACTGTTGAACTCAAGACTGCTGCAGTGGCCAGCCTTTGTTTGCTGTCACCATGCTTATCCACCAATCCCATGACGGTTTGTCTTCTACACTCAAAACTTCATACAATAATCTCTGGAGTCTCTCTGTCAGGTAAACCTCAGCTATACAGTCTAGTAGAGAGTAGAGTGCCCTCAGTAGGGAGTGGAGTGCCCTCAGTAGGGAGTGGAGTGCCCTCAGTAGGGAGTGGAATTTGATCTTAAGGTCCCATTCACGCACTGCGATGAAACAGTACAACTAGCTATCTGATGAGCAGCTTGGTCCAATGTGTGACGTCATAAGATACAATGCCTAGTTCATGCTAGGGATACTGGTCAACTGGTACCTGTTTAGCAGGAGCCAATCAGTTAAACTGTTTATAGCTGTTGTAATCCTCCCATTTCTCACAGTTTACCATCGTTGATTATGTGTGGGAAGAATGCTCTATCTTGCTATCAATTTCAGCTACTTTTATTACATCTTTTAAGGAGCAACTGCTGATCAGAGTGCCTCCCACCGGTTGGTTCTCACTCTTCAGCTGTCATCATCATTTGCGCTTATTTTATCACGATGATAAATGTGCTTTTTCATCCTCACCAGCTCAACGAACGTGTGGTCTCTGGCTTGACTGTTTCTGCATTTCCCATATCCATATGGACTGGGAATCACCAAATGCCAGCCTGCCTGCTTTCAAAAATAGTATAAATGCAGCCTGGATCATGTGTAATGCACTGCCAGTTTAGAGTCAGTGTGGAGGCTGCTTATCACACTGATATGCCGGTTGGTTATTCCAGAGCTTGTACTGGGCTACCAATTCACAAAAAGCTGAGCAAGTGGGTCTGCATTAAAACCCGCATGTTAAATTGCTATCAGCCAATCAAATTGGATGCGATGGCACTAATCGCGGCTCAAAGTTTCACAAGTTGAGAGTATCACTTGTTGCATGGTAAACCTGCTTTTCATCGTATGACACGCTCATGTGACAACACGCTCTTGTGACGACACGCTCATGTGACGACAGTTGATGAACGGAGCTGCTCATCGCATATCTCATCGTACTGCTTCACCACATTGTGTGAATGGGGCTTTACAAAAGAATCTCCTGAGACTCTCTGTCAGGCAATGAATGACCAGAATACTTTGACAAGAAACGACAACTCCCAGCTTCAATACCACTACCTGAGGGCTACTTCTATCTACCCCCACAATCCTACAGTCTGCTTAACTATGCTCGACTATTGAACTCATGTGTTCAGACTCCTGCATTAAGTCCTGCTTGTTTGCTTTTCTCCCTCTTTGTTCTTTTTCTTTTGCGCAATAGCCTCCTAAGTCCCCCTATCAATGGCAGCCTGGTTCTGCATCCAGTGTCTGATGTTAAGTTTAAGCTAAAGCAGGCTTAAGTGCAGCGAAAGTATAATAAGACTAGATCAAAGCCAGCGTAACACCGAGGAAACACCAGGGCATGGTTGCGGCGTGGCTACCGATAGAAAAGTAAAATATTCCAAGAAAACTGCGGATTAGCTTTCCAAGTTTTGTTAACCAGTCTTGTTAGCAAGAGTGAAGTCTAGGGTGGACCAGGGATAGATTCGATATCCGCAATCTCAATATTAAAAAAAACCTATAAAACTTACTTATCGAAATATCGTATCGTATCATACAGCATCAGTACACAAATATACTTTCAGATAATCTCACTATTTCGACTGTAAAAATTTATTTGAGGAGAATAAAGACTGATTAATGGTTTTACACTACGCAGAAGCAATTATTGTGTCAGAAAAAATATCTTTGATGCTGCCATCGTACAGTTTCCCAGTCATCGTGAGTAGTTCGGTATTTTGATATATTGAGAGGACAACACCAAAAACGAATTAATATCAACAAGTGTATTCGATATCCATCTCTAGTGTGGACCAGCCTTAAGAGCACAAAATTAGGCTCGTGGGTGTGTTTCAGGTACTGAGAAGGTGTTTCAGGTACTGAGAAGGTGTTTTTGAATTGCTGAGCAAAACTGTCGATTTAGCAAGTCCTCAATGTAAACTAGAATGATCCAATGTTGAAAATTTCCCCGATTAATGTCATGTACTTGTGTGAAGTCAGGGTGAAAGGGGCAATCCGAAAAGCCTCAGTTTAGCTTGTCGGCTTGAACCAATAACCCGAATCACTATGATTTTGAAATCAATGGATCTCCTGAGTTTCTCTTGATTTTGCTAGCTGTTACGTCTTCATTGTGCCTAACTGCTATGAACGATCATAGCTTTCACAGCCTTTATGTCTCTCCCCTTGCCTCTTTTATCCTACTTTTGCAAACTATCAACCATAGGAATAGTGGAAGCTTTACAGAACCTATGAGTCAAAGGGATTTGAGCTTATTGAAGCTATTTGAATTTACCAAGAGGCTACATCAGTGATCGGAAATCAGCACTACTGTCATATGTCCAAACAGTTATAAGGCATATATTAATACCAATAGGCTTCCATTAATGGAGTGCGTAATGTGACCTTGACCTTCCTACCTGATCAGATAATTGTTTCATATTTTGATCACTATTCGAATCAACGAATGTCCAAATCGAGAGCACATTGACGGCAAGCATAATCAGCACAGTTCTAAAGCACGCATACACACTGAAAACAGCCATATACAACATAGTGTTCCTGTTTAAGCCGTTTAACTCCTGCTGTGTTTGGACAGCAGCAGAGGTTCACCATTGTTTCATTTCCCCATCTTTATTCATTTTTTTGACCAAAGGTTGTGTTTATACAATAATACTTTTAACTTTTTTATCAACTCCAAGGCCTCAGCAATAAAGTCTGGGAGAGAGTGGAGTGCAGTCAGTAGACAGACTGACACTCTGGTACAGGTGCTCTATCGCAGTCTCTGGTACAGGTAGTCTATCGCAGTAGCTGGTACAGGTAGTCTATCGCAGTAGCTGGTACAGGTAGCCTATCGCAGTAGCTGGTTATTGACAGTTAATCTCATAGCCAGGTTGTTTCAATTGTCTCATTCTAGTAGTACAACCACTCCTATATCATGAAGGCTGTCTTCACGTGGATACTCCTGTCAAACTGTATTACAGGATCGCTGTGTAGCCTTCATCAGGCCAGTGGTAGAGTTCCAGTTACGGCTACCAGTCACCTCCTGCCATATGAGTGCCAATATACTTACCGTTGTGTAAGTGGGTGCGTACAATTATGGGTATACCAGTGCTTACAGATATATCAGTATTTGTCATTTATTATCTCTATAGAATGTGCATCGGCGCCCTATCGTGGATTCGTCCAGCGTAACGACAAATGTGGGTCATGCATATATGCTGAGCAGTTCACGTATTGTGAGTGGTAAGTAGCATCAATTCATTAGTTTCAGCTTAATCCAGAAACTCTGACGTTTCCATGTACCACAGTTTTGTTTCAGGTGCGATGTTGAAAACATAAAGCTAACAGATGAGCAGAGGGCAGACAAACGTAGAATAACATATTCACATTTGGCCATGGAATATCCAGACTGCTGTACACCTCAAGTGGAATGCCCCTATCACCGATTGGCAACTTAATAGCTATGAAGTAATTGGCGTAATGCAGTTTAGCTTCAGCTTTCCACTATAGCTTTGCTTCTAACTCCTATGTGATAGCCATAGCCATAGCCAACGCATACCGAGCTTTGGCAGCTTTATCTGGCTGGAAATCAGCTTCTTCTAGCTACTGTTCAGTTGACAATTGACAGTTGAACAGGGAGGCTGTCCCTCTGATTTGCTCAAACGCAAACTAAAAAACTCTGGAAAGTTCCTAAACTTACTCGTCATGTACTAAAGCCGAACTGAGGTAAAGTTCACTTTTGACTAATTGTCTCTTCTTCTTGTGTGATAAACCGTTTGATTTATAAGTATGAACCTTTGTTTCAGTTTTCATGAGCTCACGGGTTCATAGGTTAACTTTCAATAAACATCAAGACCTCAAACCCTAACTCTGTTGATGCTTGAAGCTGAGAGTGCATGAAGTAGTACAGTATGTGTTAGCATCAGAAGGAGTAGGCGCAACTTACTTCTTTGCTATGGACATGTATGGATTTGGTGTGCCTAAATGCCATAGACAGGCCTGTACAGAGTACCAGCTGATGAATATCTCCATTACAACCAATAGATAAGAGCGAGTTTCCTACTTCGCACTTCTTTCCTTCAGATATGTGTAGGAATGCCAGGTACCTAGGTGCCTAGGTAACTGGCTAGGTTCCTACTTTCAGCTTTGTTACAAAGCATCAGCATATCGGCCTTGTCAGGGTGCAGTATGCTATAGTTTGATGATATTGTATCACTAGCAGCACTGAACACTATGCTCTGATGAGGCAGAGAGCTGACTTGTATGACCAGACACTGCCTACGGTAACAACTCGAGCATCCACAGATTTTGGTACTGGTCATTTTCCATATAAGGGAGAGCGCTCTGCAACATGGATAGGCCTGGAAACGCCAGATACCTGTGAACCTCTGACTTCAAATAAGTTACTCGGAACACCAGCAGAGCTACTGTCATATCGATCGGCGTCCCGCAATAAATCTAGCTTATGGTGCAGTCAGACGCTCCATTGTTCCATTGCCAAGGGAAGAAGAGTCCGTCAATGGACACACGGTCACACTATCAGTTATAGCGTCCAATGCGAACAGCTGTTTGTGGTCGAATAAGCCAATGAAATTTCAGGGATCAGTTGATGCAGTCCAAAATCATGTTTCATCGCCTTTGTACTCAGCTGTTTACGCATGGAGTTGCTGCTTTCTGCAGCTGTTTTTCTTCAGCAATCATGTGACATACTGAAGTTTATATTGAACAAGGCATCTTGCTTGCAATACAAATCCTGTTACCAGCTGGAATGGTACTTGGAGAGGCACAGCAGAGGGAGAATTATTGTGATTTTCCCAGAGAAGTGGAGAAAAGATGTAGTACCTATTCCAAATTGTGTTGGTTACATATCATGTCTCTTGCGTCCTTGTATCCACAGCGAGACTGTTGATATACACATTTGAGTGATCTAACTAGCTCGATAATCTTGGCTCTTGCTTCAGCCTATGGTATGTTGTTCACCGACCATGGTTATGAGATAGGAAGGGTTGTAGCACTTGACTGACAGCCTACCACAGCTTGACTCATGATGAGGTAGCCATGATTGCTTGCTAGTTTTGATTGCAGCTCTTGGCATTTAATAGGTAGTGCCAGTTAAATCAACCAATCACAGTGCATCAGTAGGCGACGGAATGGAAAGGATTTTGAGCATGCTCGAAGCGCGACAGAGACGACGCTCTTTTGTGTCCGTTGCCAGCTTTGAGTCATTGCCGAGTCTTCCAACGACAGAACAGAGAGAATAACGGACTGTCTGACTGCACCATTGCTGTTGGTAGTCTCTTCACCTGTGCCATCAGCTGTAGATCCCAGAGATTGATAACACTGAGTCTCATAGATGATTCACTACAGCTGAGGGCAGGCCATGATTCTTCTACAAATCTTCTCAGTGTTCCGACAACATCCGCTCCTGGCTTCCCATACTTGGCCAAGACTCTGACTTTATCGATACCGCCTCATACTCTGTTTTTAAGAAGATTGCACGTAATGAAAAACATTCGCTTTTTAATCGTATTGTTGTCAACCAAGCAAGGGTCTCCTTTCACCTAAATACTGTCTACCGAACACCAAAATGCAGGACGCAGAAGCGCTTTAACAGTTTTTTCCCATTATACATGTCTAATTTTAACAAACAAACTTTTAGTTTTGTCTTTCTTCTTTTTTTCTACAACAATCCAGTTTTATCACATGCTGATATACAGGTTGCAACAATAAATAAACCTTAACCTAAACCTAAGACCAGACTCATTGTAGCGGAAATGGGCTAGCGTGCGTGTAGTATGGCCTTCATATGTATACTATGGTATCGCGGGGATATATTGTAGCCAAAATGAAATTCTATTCACATATCGTATCTATATGATATTCGTCAAAACATTTTATGTCGTACATCGTGGTATCACTAATTGTGACTTCTTTGATTCATGCATCTGGTGAAAGGTCTCCTTTAATATATAATCCCCGTCTCTTTGTCAGGTAAGCTTCAAGTATAAAGGCTGTGGGAAAGTTTAACAAAGTCAGTAGAGCAAGTAGTCCGGTGGTGCAGGTCTTCTATCACAGTTTCTGGTTATCAAAAGTCAATCTCACAGACAGTTTGCCTCCATTGTTCCACTCAAGAAGTACGACCACTCTGATATCATGAAGGCATTCCTCATGTGGATACTGCTGTTCACCTGTATCACGGGCTCACTGTGTCAAGTATCCACTTACAGGCATCAGGGTAGTATCCCAGGTATGTACACACTTACTATACAGCTGCACATATTATTTACAGCTATTTATAGTAAGTACTGTCTCCAGTATTCTAGTACTTACATTCACTGTCTCCAGTATACAAGTACTTACATTCACCGTCTCAAGTATACCAGTACTTACATTCACCGTCTCAAGTGTACCAGTACTTACAATCGCAGTCTC
>ERZ1740065.2486-NODE-2486-length-11453-cov-11.752939_pt1 | contig 11453 bp, 12 predicted proteins | sample MGYA00581738_ERZ1740065 | MGnify/ENA primary metagenome ERZ1740065 (study PRJEB43018, sample SAMN04849749) | marine metagenome | isolation source: floating plastic debris | place: Pacific Ocean | collected 2008-09-01 | study: EMG produced TPA metagenomics...
TCTCTCTCTCTCTCCCCTTTCTCTCTCTCTCTCTCTCTCTCTCTCTCTCTCTCTCAGCTGTCATCTGCATGGAGGTGCTTCTCACGCCATTGGTATCGAACGACCTATTGAGTGTTAATTCTCCATCAAAAGTCCCAGACATCATTAGTGAGTTTCAACTCAAGTCTGCTTTATGCTTTATGGCATCAATGGGCGGTCATTGAGTTTGTCAGGCATCAACCGTGCTTCAATCCCCACTACTGCAGAATGCTATTTCTATGCCTTTACATGATTCCTAAATCTCTCAGCCTGATAGACTGCCACAGCCTGGTTCTCACTTCAATGTAATGAGAGGCAAAGTGTTGTCTAGCCTATTCTAGCAGCTCGAAAACATCATTGCCAGACTTTTCTACCGTTTTTATTCTAGACATCCTCCATGAGACGATCACGATGATAGTAGTGTACACTCTGCTGATTGTTGTCACCGCCTTGGTCGCTCGTAAGTAACTCGAGCAGGTGTCTGCCAGTTCTTGTTCCGGCTATGAGCATCAAACCGAGTATCAACACACGCTTATCCAAATCTATCTGGTCTTCGCAGATTCTTTGCACATCAGACAACTATTCCACACAACATTCAAAATGTTCATCGTATCCGTCTGCCTAGGGTTCTGCGCATTGATTCTGCAGCTTGTATACTGGGTCGACTACGGACAGACGGGGATACCAAAAACTGGCTGGAAAGACCTCGGTTAGTACTACTCAGTGATAGCTTGCCCACCGCCTACCTAGAGCTTGCACTTCTCTCCCCAAATATCTCTCCATTTATCCGAGCCGTCTCTGCGGGCAGATACAGTTACTGGTCACGTAGCTAGCTAACTGTATCCTGCTAGGTAGCACGCGCCACACCGTTGTTGCCGTGGTACTGACAATTAATTTGGCAGAGGCGCTGATGAAATGCCGCAATCACCGTTGCATAACAAGAAGATGAGAGTCAATCTGCGGCGCAAACAAACCTGATTCATATATATTCTGTGGCTAGTCAACAGTCCTTGTCCCAGAAACCACAAGCTAGTTTGTGGGAGCTGATGATATATCCACAAGCTTATCGGCCCACGCATTCCTGACCTGGTCAGAGCCGCTGGTAATTTTTCCATTTTGGCCCTTTCAGGATTGTTTCTTGAGTTTCTAAGTCAGTCTATATTCCTGGTACTGCTGATACTGGTGGGGAAAGGGTTCACCATCACCAGAGCGCGCCTCAGTACTGGCGGAATGATCAAGATTGTCGTGGTTTCCATCTTCTACATTGGCCTCACGGCAGCCATGGTCATATGGCAAGTGTCGGTAAGCAGTCAACAACCAAACAGAAATCTTATCCACTGCTACCATGGTACACTATATATCTGTAACAATGCACTGTGTAGTGTGACAACCAGTTGGTTGGCTGGTGTTATGGGAGATCTTGTATGAACTAGATCTCTCTTATCTACCAGGCCTGTAACAGCCGTTCAAAAAATGAGCCTGCAATCACCTCCAGCATCCGAGAGCTGGTTGTGCAATGGAATTCTTTTCTATATCAGGCCCATGTAATGTGTTGGCCTGAATGAATAATCTCATGCTATGTGCAGTCGTTCGATCCCGGCCTGGTGCTCTACATATACGACAGCATCCCTGGTTATGTACTCCTCACCCTAAAGATCGCCAGCTGGTTCTGGTTCCTCTATGCAATTGGTTTCACGCTCAAACACTATCCGCAGAAGACAGTCTTCTATGTACCGCTCATCGTCGTGTACACTTTATGGTAAGTCAACTTGTCTCAACGTTAGTCTCAACATCATTGCTGACAGTGCGTGACACTGACTGACGTCACATACCAGGTCAGCTGTATCGTCTGCGCGACGTGACAATTTCTATGAAAGCAAAATACAGACTGATTATCTGACATAAATCCTTTGCTATCAGTATGACAGATCTCGTTAAGTCTGGCCCGAGTCACTTGACACTCAGCATTGTCAACTTGGCTATATTCTGCGTTCTTGACAGGTTCTGGGCAGGAACGGGCGTCGCCCTGGCGGCCATATCAACCATAGACAAGTGGCTGAGGGAGAAAGTAGTCCAGGGAGCATTTCTGATGATCAATTTCATCGGCCATCTTGTGTTCCTGGTAAAACATTGTGTCCTTATCAGAGTTATATACCGTGGCGGTGTGCCAACGCTGCGACAGCTATTACATTTGTTTTTATTCTAGATCCTCACATGGCCGACAGTCGCCAGTAAGACATTCCCCTTCCATATAAGGACAACACAGGTTCGTTTTCCTCACCCAGTGGTACTTCTTGATCGTTTCCTGATACAGAAGAGCGGCTGTCGAGTTAATACGGCAATAAGCCCCTTTCTGTGCGGACATGTATATTTAGAACCAGTAATGGTTGGTTGGCCGTCTGGTGACTGTCTGGGTTGGCCGGGTGACCTACCTACACGTTCACCATGTAAAGTACAGCGAGATAACTTCAGTACGGATTGGGTCACATCCTGTCTGTGTCTGCCACCCAGCCAACCAGACGCCAGCCAGACAGCCATCTGACTCTGCCAGCCGTCTGCGGTCTATCAGGAGCGAATTTTATTGACAAGGCAATTCCATCAGTTATTGAGTACCTCCCCCTCCCGGACAGCACAGAAATGTATGATAAGTGATAAAAGTGCAGTAGCTCAGCTCTAGTAAGACACGACTGTTTGTAGATTGGGTTCATGACAGACAGCAATCCTGGTGAGGGTGGAACCGTTGGGGGCGCCTATGCGCCTTCCGAAGGCCTAAATGAAAGAGATTTCGTCGGCATGTTCTCTGTCGTCAGAGGGATGAACGTGAGTACCTAGTACATCAGATTGAATTTTATACTGATCCTTATGGTAGAGTGTAGATCCACAGTCTAATTTGTAGCACACAAGTTCCAAGGGACAAAGCTGAAAACCTTCCACACCTATCAAGGGATGCATGACAACACATTGACATTTACAGTATTTTTGCCGTCCATCTTACACTACCACCTCACCATCGCCTCACCGGTGCCAGCCACAGTTGCATAATCCATTGACATAATTAATACAGCTCCTACTGGAGCAGATTCCTAGATGTGCTTGGCCAGCTGCTGGTACTTCCAACCAACAGCAAGGTAGTCTGTCCTCATGCTCCATTTCGGGATTCGGATCTCTAAGTTGTAAATAACACGAACACTGTGCTGCCATCTGTGATGCATCATGTAAGAAATAAAACAACATTGACTCAACACATAGCCCTGGTACCTACCCCTCCATAGGTCTGTTGAGTGCAGTTTCCACGCCATGCGGTCTCTGCAGTGTGCAGGTCTCTGCAGTGTGCAGGTCTCTGCAGTGTGCAGGTATGACGTTAAATTCTTGAATTCGAGGCACTGAAACCACTCATCACATACCTGTCAACTTCCAGTTATGTTCCAAAAATACCATCTGCCAACAGCAGTGCAGCCGTAACAAGAACGCTCCTCACTGACCTTATCACTGGCTAGTTCAGCCAAGAACTAAGGAACAGATCTGCATGTAAAACTAGCGCTGGTCGTGGTGACAGTGACCGTATGCGTGTGACAATGTGACATGTGACACTGACCCTGAGATCGCAGCCTGTAAGTCAGCATTTAGTCACAAGATGAGGTCTCAGGGACAGTGTCTATGATATATCGCCCACCAATGTCCGTAAGAGAATAGAAGAGAGTACAAACAGTGAACTAACACAGACACAGCAAGTATACATACTGCTCTCTGTCTCAGGACATCAGAACCAGTTGCCTATCAGCATATTGGGTGGAGTTAGCAAGCTGTACAGTAAACTTATCTCACTACTATACAACCCACTACCTCAGACCACTATGCTGTGTTCTCCTGCCTCCGGTGGTGGTGGTGGTGGTGGTGGTGGTGGTGCCCTAGCTCACATTCAGTAGCAGCCCTACTAACGCCGCCACCGCACGCCTCTGTCGTGACATGCATATCCTGGACATACCACCGTCCAATGAAGGCACTCGTAATATGGTCGCCCAATGATACAGCGCTCAGCGCTCGGCCGTCACAGCAATAACGCTCTCATCTCTATACATTCGTCATCAACAGTGGTCACATCAAACGCTGACACAACAGTACACCAGGACGGAGTCATAAACCGGTAGTAGAGGAATAAAACAGCAGATGGGGCAGTCAACCGCTTCACTCAAGACCAACTCATAAATGGCCTACATGGCCGCTGATTGAGCACAGTGGGAGGCTAGTAAAGCGCGCCCTAGCTAGTATGGCAGAGGAGGACACAAAGGCTCACAATTGCCACTATCCACCCATTTACCGGCCCACACTAATGCAGTCCACCCGAGCGGCCTCCATATCAAGGTCACGTGTTTCATGCATTCTGCCGCTATCAGTCTACAAGCACTGTCTGACAGACAGCGGCCAGTCATGACGCTACAGTTCTAGTAACTGTACTCCATTGAGCACACGGCGATACCCAACCGGTAAACCCGTGTATCAAACTCGGCGGAGAGCCACCATCTTTGAATGCTAGCTTGGACATTAGTACACTTGACACCATTACATCCCATAGAGAGCTATGGTCTGTGGGGAGCTAATACTAACTACTGTTTGTTATCTGGGATGGACAGTCAGTACCACCAGAGACTTTACCTCAAGTCTCTGGTGGTACTGACCAGGGGAATATACAGTAGCAGGAGAAAGTGCTGTTATATAACACGAGAATGGGCGGCTGTGGTGTCCATCTTAGGAGAGCCACTGCGCCCAGACAAGCTATTTTTCATTTTAATTGCCACATTCACCAACACAATAGCCAGACAGCTCGAGGCACTCGAACACAACTTGCGGTCTACATCCAGTATCAATCGGCTCAAAAAGCACACAACGGACCAATGACGCTCGAGTGCAACCAAGCTGCGCAGTACAATGAGCAGCCACGAATCCCAATGCAGCCTTGGCCGAAGGCTGCTCGACTACTGACTGACAGCTTACTAGGCTCGAATGAATGGACAAAAACCCCTCCCATATATCACGACTGTAGGACACGATCTAGGTTGGCTATCGCCTTCTGGTCGAAATACCTGTAAGCTAAATTGGTTCGTTATACTTAGTATGAGTATCGAGAAAGGGATGGTCTTATGCAATGTAGTTTAAAAGCGCAAGCATGCAAGCTGTGAAATGTGGCAGCAATCAATTTAGTGATTAAAATGGATACCATGACGAAGTACTATTGTGCTACTGATGGTGTCTATATAGGCTGCAGTGATCGTCTAAACAACTAGTCATATTTCACTTGGAAGAAGCAATCTGCTATCATGGAGGGAGGCTAGCAGGATGGCACACGTTAAATACACCTCTTGGCGGCAGATAAAAATGTAACGACAATTTTCTTACCCCAATACTGCCAGACGTCACGTACCTCAAACCGGTAGAGCTTCTTAGCACCAACTGTCTGAATTACAACACGACACAGTTCTTCAGACAATGATCCTTTAGATTCTCCTAACTTTACCAGACAGTCTAACCTCATAACCTCGAATACGTGGTTCCAATTGGCTCCTTGTTAAGCGATAGCTTTAAAGTCTCGAAAGTAAAATATCTGTCCTTATAACATGATAAAATCGTATAATTGATAGTTACAGGGTGGATAAAATAAAATTTGAGCAGTTAACTTAATCAATATTTTCGAATAAGTAATTAAATTTAATACCGTCATAATAACTGATTTTGCAACCCCGTTGTTGACCATAGAAACCGTTCGCACATGTACGCGTCTCGCTAGTTGGCTGATTGATGAACAAAGCAGCCTGTTCTGCAAAGCTTGAACTTTCATCATAAACGATTTTGGATCATAGGGCTGTGATATCATACTTCACATAGCGTGAACCTAGGCTATACGCTCCATATATCACTGGTAATCTATATGCAATCGAAGACCATGTCGGATACGCAGACACTCCGAATCGAGGCGCTGAAATACTTTGAAGAAAATGAAGTCCATCTTCGAATGCAGGATGCCTTGAACGTACTATTCCGTAATAACCCTTCAGATGTGAATGGTTTCATCAGCGTGTACTTTGAGGAACTTGCCAGCTCACCTACAGTTACCAGGATAATTGCTGAAAAGTATTTCGACAACTGCGGCCAGCCAGCCATCACGACAAAGATTTTCTGCTCGATCAGAAACAAGGAGCTATGTGTAGCAGAGTCTCACGTCTGTGTAGATACCTTGCTATTAGATAGTGCAAAAGTTGATGAGATGGAGGCTGAAGAGGCTGAGAGAGAGCGAGAGGTAGACAGTGCTATTAATCTCATCAATAATGATCTGAGAGAACTACTAGTATCAGCGAATCCAAAGGATCTTCGATTGCTTGAACAAAAAATTTACGACCATGTGGATTCAAAGAGATTGGAACTGATGAAAGAGGAACAAAATGACTGTGTCAACAGCACCCCATCACCTGTGTTTGATGATGGGAAAAAGGGTGCAAAGAAATCAGGCAAAGGCTCAGCAAAGAAGAAGGGACCACAGGTACGCCATTGACCACTTGCTGAATGCACGAACAAGCATTTTCAGACAATACTTTCTCTTAGATGATTGCCAGTTGGTATGCACTATCACACACCTCAACATGACTATTACTCAGTCACCTATCATGTTTGCAGGTTGTAATCGTTCCCGATCGTCCCAAAGAGAGGTCGTTCTCAGGTCACTATGCCGTCACCGCTCTGTCACAAGCTCTCAGTCTAGCTGGTGCAAGTACTAAAAAGTGCCCGCTGTACCAACATCTGCTATACTGTTTTGGCAGAGATGATTTCTCAGTGAAGGTCCCTCAGCCAGTTATAACGCTGAGTCAAAGTGGCAAGGCAAGCCCTGGAAAGAGTAACATAATAAAAGAATACATGATTGTTTCACGGCCAGACATGCTCAGTGGTGAAGCGGTCACTGCTGCTAGAAAAATTCAAGATACAATGTTGAAGACCATCTGCTCAAAGAGTGGCATCGGTATCAAGAGCCTGCACGAGAGCGGAGCCCTGTGCCCCACATACGACAAGCCAGAGCAGGGCCTCGATGCCATAGCTGAAGCTGCTGGACAAGCCGGCTACGAAATGGGAAAGGATTTCTTCTTTATCCTCAACTCATCAGCACAGGACTGCTTTGACTATGAGAAAGGGAAGTATGAGGTAGTATCTGGGATGCTAAAAGGCCCAGACGACATGGCAGACTACTGGCTTGATCTGTGCAGTCGGTACGAAAGCATTGTTGGCATCATTGATCCTCTGCGCTGCGAGGAGCAGGAGCAGTGGAATAAGATTTGTGCTGCCATCTCTGACCACTGTCTCATCATCAGTGAGAAAGGCTACAGCAGGCCTGGCATTCTGAGAGAGGAGGAGCTAGACTTCACCAAGTTCGCCACCAGTGGGCTCATCATGAAGCTGGAAGGTTCAAACACAACAGCACACATCGCGGAATGTGCCAAGAAGATGACTGACCTAAACAATGTGGTCATCATGGCTGCCGGCTTACGCGAGAGCAATGATACAACAATTGTGGACATAGCCACTGCCTGCCAAGCTCACTTCCTAAAGATGGGGCCAGTATGCCGTGGAGAGAGAATCGCCAAATACAACAGACTCATAGACATAGAAAACGAACTCGGTGAGAGACGCGCAGAGTGGGATTCTCTTGCTTTCCCATCAATCCCACCTAAAGTACCAACCCCCACTCCGGAACTTGAAGAAAATGGTGAAGCGGAAACTGCGAACGACAATAACTAAACTCACATTCCGATGGCTACTGATTTCTTATTTATTTTATTCTTTCTCTTACAAACTTCGCTTCGGATAAAAAAATAAGACATTGGTCAATGTATGGCAACATTCTGTCAGAATCCTTAGTAAACATCTGCTCCTGTACATGGGCACTGCACTCAGTAGCAAGTATTGCATAGTCCTTGGTGTCACACTCCAACATTGCCACTCATCCTCTACTCTAGGCCAAATCCTTCTGTGTTAGATATAGCCATAAGCAGCTTCTGTTGCATTAGCTTTTTGTTGTTGTATGCTGGCAAGACCAGCTGGTTGAAGCAGGTGTGTGCCACTGGGAGCCTGAAAGAGTATAGAATGTGTAGACAAAACCAAAAATCATCAAAAGATGACAAACAGATCAGCTAAGAGCAGAGAATGATCTTTCATAGAGCCTGGAATAGCTGCCTGCAGTACCTACAGCACCTACAGTACCTACAGTACCTACAGTACCTACAGCACCTACAGTACCTACAGTAGCTATAGTACCTTTACTAGGAGGTACTGCTACTTATCATGTTGCCAATAAATGAAGTGAGGAGGTGATCCTGTCAGTGCGAGTCAAAGGTACTACTGCTTGAAAATGGATAGAAAATGAGTCAAGCTTTATAGCTGCACTTTATCAGGGCAAAAACTTTTTTCAAGTATGAAAGTGAGATCGATCGCTTCCTTGTATGGTTCAATGGCCAGAAACTATAACAGTTTTACAGCAGGCTATCACTATACAATGTAGTTCTACAGTAGGTTATCATAGAAGCTTACATTTTGAAGTTGTTGACTCGAGTGATTTTGAACTCCATCTCCTTGACCCCGCCAGCTGGTATTCTATCGCTGCCGGTGATAAACCTCAACAGGCTCTGCTGACCTTTTTGGTTCAGTTTGTTGAGTATTTCCCAGAAGTCCCTGGTAGGCATAAAAGCAGACACCAGTTATATAAACTTACATCACCACATGGTGTTGGTGCTTTGAGGTACCTGATATTTTGGTCTTTGTCATGGTAGCCATCGTACTTGCAGATCATTCGCAGTTCCTCCAGCTTTATATGGGGAGAGCCGCACACTAGAACCTCTACCTCAATCGGTTTCAGCATCTAGTGAGTAGGATTGAAATCATGTCAGAAGTACAGTTGACTCAGCATCAAATATCACATGTAGATATGGTTGCCTACCAGCAGTGCGTTTGACGCGCAGACGCTGTGGAATCCATGATAGAACGCGCGGAACGATGGGTATATTGATTTATTGATCACGTACTCCAGGTAAAGGTCAACATACTGCTGCCGGTTCTCCTTAGTCACAGCTTTGTTCTCTCCGTCTGGAATTGTTTTAGAGTCATGGGTGCAAAAATCAAACTATCACTCACTTGCTGTCGCCTGACCCGCAATGTGACGACTGATTTTTGAGGATATCAAACCTTGAACTAGGTCTTCTGTGATCACTCGACCGTTCTGTCCAAAACTGGCCTGGAAAGTCAGGCAGAGATCATTCTCTATGTCCCCATCATACTCCAGCACTTCTCGCAGACTTTTCGCAACATCCTGTGTATCAAATCCAATACACCAATGTGACTCATCACAAGTAGCAGTCATCTTTATGACTGTCTGTTCTGATCACTCACAGGCATCACGGTATCAAGGTCATAAAGACTGGGGTTCGGTAAAACTCCAACAGTGGCGCTAGGATTGTTGCACGGCACCACCGCAGGAGATAGAAGCTTCCTGTACGTCACATAGGGAAACTTCAAATCCAGGTTGATGCCATTGTACACCGCCAGTCCCATGAGCTGATATTAGAATGTCAAGGTCAACCACAACACATGACATGCAAATACAACCTGGGAATACTGCTAAAACTAGAAAGGGAAAATATATAGAGAAAACTAGGTGATTGTGAAAAAGAGGATACAACTCCGATGAGGTTGAGTTCCTTGAGCTTTGAGTCTTTGGCAGTCAGATTGAACCAATAGTTACCGGATTGTTTGTTGAATACGAATAAACCGTACTCTGGACGGAACAGCTCGCGCAACAATAGCAAGAACCACTCCTTCGTCAAGCCTCCAAGGTCAAGGCCAGGCTCACCAACAAACGTGACTTTTAGCTTCTTCTTTAGGTCATACTTGTTTTTTGCAATCTTGAAATTAAGTAGATGCAGCATGTGAAAAATATAAGTGAACGAGTTATGGTGTTAGCCTGAGGACCATAGGCATACTTCAGTCAGAGAGTCTTTGACTAAATTCCGTCTGCGTACAGTCAGGTTGAGGAACAAGGCCTCCAACTCTGGAGCTTGTCTCTGCTGAACTTGTGCGACCAGGGTTTTCTAAAAATAATTTTACACAGGTAATTCAACGGATGTTGCATAGATGTTTCGATGAGCAGTTAGAGTAGCTGATGCCATACCCTGGCTTGGTTGATCATCTGTTGTTCTGAGTCCTTCTGCAGGATGAAGCGTTTGGCAGATATGCTCAACAGGAAAGGATACTGGCAGAATGAGAAGCCTCCATGATACTGCGGGTTCTGCCAGTTGGCGTATTCGCTGAAGAGATCAATCTGATCGAGGATGTCATTGTAGAATTCTGTGTGAGGAATCAGGACTGGCTCCTTGAGATTGCATGCATCTGTAGAAAAAGGTCATGTGACTACATCTACGCAACGGTGAGCGGTAACCATGGATAACTGGTGAGTGGAAACTTACTGAGGAGTGCCAGGACTTTACAGCAGCTTGGGATCCACCACTGGCACTGTGATATGGGCGGGAGGTCAGCTGGGTTGGCTGGGTACAATCTGAGGCTGATGAATCTGTTCAACTTTGCGACAAGAGATTGGAAGAAACTGGTCCCGAGGCTGGAACACATTTACACAGCTCACAGAGAGAGTACGACAATTGGCCTCTAGTATTGATGGATAGAATTAATGTCTCCCAGGAGGGGACAACTCTATAGGATGGCTAGATACCTGTACAGACTACAAGAAAAGTTGCACAGTCAAGTTGTGCTGTATTGGTAATGATAGCCTAAATTCATCAATCATGAGCTACAGGTCGGGGCTCTTACCTGCTGTACCATTTTATGAGGACATGGTGGTCATGGTCTGACAGGTAGGAGATCTGTCGGAGGAGGTGAGCGAATATCACGTACGTCGTGCAGTTGACAAAGAGCGGATTCTACGGAACACGGGAAGACTACTTTCACTGCCGCTACCCACACAATAGGAATGACCTTGAATTTATACAACATACCAGCGAGAATATAAAGTACGCCTGTAAGATGTCTCGGGAAACACTCGCCCGTGCTTTAGTACGCTCTCCGAGGCTGTAAGCATACGGCCATTTGTTGTCTGAATTCGTAACATAATGTCAACTACATAAATGTGGACATACATACCCCTTATCGCTGAGCAAGCAGTTGATAGTCTGTTTTAGAACTGACTTTTGTATATCACTGGGCTGAAAGATGACACAAAAAATTTATAAGCACCGAATTTTTGTGCAACTTTTATCATTGTATCCGTGATCATGACGGCACACTGGTTCAAGTCAAAGAATTCTCCAGATCCCAGATTTATGATTTGACTGACTAAGGCAGAGCTGGGAAAAGTCAGCCTTCTCAAAAGTCAAGTCAAGTGTGAATTCACT
>ERZ1740065.2487-NODE-2487-length-11452-cov-11.000702_pt1 | contig 11452 bp, 8 predicted proteins | sample MGYA00581738_ERZ1740065 | MGnify/ENA primary metagenome ERZ1740065 (study PRJEB43018, sample SAMN04849749) | marine metagenome | isolation source: floating plastic debris | place: Pacific Ocean | collected 2008-09-01 | study: EMG produced TPA metagenomics...
CAAATATGATGAATACGCTCTTTTCCTCCCAGAGTGCCCCCTCTCTGTCTAAGACTAGTGCACACTCTACTGCGACGCTTCACCCCGCGTCTCTGACGGCCGCTCAAGCTGCAGCCCTCGACAACACCTCGCTCGAAACCCAGGTCGGCAGTGTCTTAGTGTTTACTGAAGACGGCGCATTGATTTATGCCACTGAGCACCTGCCAGATCGCCTCAAGAAACTGATGGCTTCAGCTGGGCCTGGCGTCATGCCCGAAGAAATTTTGCTGATCTGCCAGATGCTGAAGCAATGTCGATCGCGATTTCCGACTCAAAACTGGGCCATGGAGTTCGATATTTTTACCAAAGATGCGATCGCCCTACGCATTCGCAGCCGCTGGCTCAAGTTGGAGGGCTTTGACCAGCCCTGTATCTTGTTGATTGTGGAAGATCACCAGCAAATGGTGCAAGACATCGTACTAGACGAAGTGCAGGGCTGGGGGCTGACCCCGCGCGAACAAGAGGTGTGGCTGCATCACCAAGCGGGCTGCACCTATAGCCAAATTGCTGAGCAGTTGTTCATCACCATCAATACGGTGAAAAAGCACATGCGTAGCGTTCATGCTAAGCGCCGAGCGCAAGACATCGCTCACTAGGAACCGTCATCAGTAGTGGCTCAATGTCTGTACTGCAAAGATTTCAGCCCCTAGCCTGTCTTACGGCACGGGCGCGGTAATGCTTGTGCCAAAAGGTGAGGGACTTAACTGATGACACCCCCTAAGACTCGACATTGCCAATAAAGGGGGTTGCCCACTGTCGCCAGTTTTCTTTATTGAAGGGCGATCGCCATTTGCGGATGAGTTCCGATTCCAGAGCCTGGCGGGGCTTGCGCTCAGCCGGGGCATAGGGCCAAAAGCCAATGTTGACCTGTACAGGCAGCTGCGCTGAACGATGGGCAGCGACGTAATTTAAGATATAGCGCTTGCAGTCGTGGGTGCCTTTCCAGCGCTGGTTAGCCTTGATCGTTTCACCCACGTAGAGCAAGAGATGGGCTTCGTGATCAACCACAAAGTAGAGGGCGGCGTTGCCCACGTCGGTCAGCTGCTCGCGCCAGAATTCCGCATTGCGCTGGGGCAAAGTGAAGGGATCCAACTCATCCGCTGGTGAGACCGTCGCCGGTTCAAACAGCGTGCCTTGGGTAACCGCTGGATTGAGCGAGACGGTCTGCTGAAATTGCCGAATGCGCTGTTTCCAACGCGTAAGTTCATCGGCGGTGAGGCTGGCTTGGGGCGTTGGGCGATTGTAGGCCCAAGACACCTCAGCAGCCTTTAAGTCTTGCTGAGAAAGAAGAGAAGGTTGGTATTCTGCCACGCGATCGCCGATATATAGCGTTCTTTCCTGCCGATAATACTGCAACGACGCTAGGAGGATAGTACTCTGGCTGAGAATATTAAGGATTCCAAAGAATCGGGCAGCGTAGCCTGAGGACATCGCTCGGCGCTATCTGCTAGATTCAGCCACCCACGATAGCTACAACAACCAGTCAGAGAGTCCTTTTATCAGGGGGAAAGGCTCGTCCATCCATTGGCATATCGCCCTAGCAGAGAGGCCATTACTCAGTGGGTTCGCGGCTATCCCCTAATTCGGCATGAGAGTTCCCCTTTGCCACCCCAACTCGATAGGCTATAGAAAGTTCACGCTGCAATTCTGTGTTGCTTATGCCCCCCGCCCCGATGCGATTGATTTGGAGCTTATGCCTGATTTTGGCGATGGTGCTGACCTACAGCTGGCCTACAGGGGCGATCGCGGCGGAGTCCACCACACCGACTACTGCCGACACCGAGATAGACATTCAGGCGATTTCGGAGCTCCGCGAAAAAGCGTTCATGACCAGTCAGTTGGGTGATTATGCCGCAGCTGGTGATTACTGGACGCAACTGCTGGACTATCTGCCAGACGAAGCCGCGATTTGGAGCAACCGGGGACTGGTGCGGGCAAGTCAGTATCAGCTGGATGCGGCGATCGCCGATTACACCCAGGCGATTACCCTGGCGCCCACCGAGGTTGATCCCTACCTCAACCGGGGAGCTGCCTACGAGGTAAAAGGGGAATGGGACGCGGCGATCGCCGACTACAATCAGGCGCTGGCGCTCAATCCTCAAGAGGCGGGAGCCTTGAACAATCGCGGCAATGCGGAAGCTGGGCAGCGTGAGTGGGCAGCCGCGATCGCCGATTATCAAGCCGCTGCCGACCTTGACCCCAACTTTGCCCTGGCGCGGGTGAACTATGGCCTTGCCCTCTACCAAGTGGACGAAGTGCAAGAATCGATTCGCGTTTTGCGGGCAGTGGTGCGTAAGTATCCCAACTTTCCCGATGCGCGAGCTGCCCTGACTGCCGCCCTGTGGGCCGACCAGCGTCGCGGCGAGGCCGAAAGTCAATGGGTTGCCGTATCAGGCCTAGATCAGCGCTACAAAGATCTGGACTGGGTGCGCACCATTCGGCGCTGGCCCCCCAAGGTTGCCGATGCCCTTGAACAGTTTTTGACCTTGGAGGGCTAAGCGATCGTGTTGGAGTTGGGGCTAATTGCCACCCTCGGTTTTCTCGGCAGCTTTGGTCACTGTGTGGGCATGTGTGGTCCGATCACAATGGCCTTTTCCCTCGCTAATCAATCGGAGACTGATGCGGCGGCTGCCGCGCCACGCTGCCAGCAGTGGCGATTTCACCTGTTGCTCAACCTGGGTCGCCTGACCAGTTATTTGCTGGTGGGAGCAGCGATCGGTGGGCTTGGGTCAGTGCTGGTTGCCGGGGGGCAAATGGCGGGTATTGGTAGTGGACTGCGCCGAGGCATGGCTCTGCTGACCGGCAGTCTACTAATTTTGATCGGCCTGCGGCAGGTCGCGCCCCAGTGGTTACCACAACTGCCGTTTTGGCATCCCTTTCGTGGACAGCTGCACGATCGCCTCCAGCAGGTGATGAGTCACACGTCTCAATCCTCTCGTTGGTGGACGCCAATTACTCTGGGGTTGGCCTGGGGGCTGATCCCCTGTGGTTTTCTCTACACGGCGCAGATCAAAGCAGCGGCCACCGGTTCCGTTGTCGTCGGGGGCGCAACTATGCTCGCCTTTGGCCTCGGGACACTGCCGATGATGGTGGGGTTAGGGACCTACAGTGCTTGGCTCAGCCGCGATCGCACCAGTCAGCTGTTTCGCTTCGGCGGTTGGATTACCCTCCTCATTGGCGTCCTCACGCTGACGCGCACAGGCGACCTCATGGTGGACTATGCCGGGCATCTGGCACTGATATGTTTAGCGCTGGCGCTCATCGCGCGTCCCTGCAGCCGGTTGTGGCCTTATCTGCTGAAATGTCGGCGACTGCTTGGGGTCGCGGCCTGTGTGCTCGCTGTAGCCCACACGCTGCACATGCTAGAACACAGCTGGAACTGGAATTTTAGTGCCTGGCGGTTTATGCTACCGCAGCATCAGTGGGGCATCGGCGCTGGGGTGATCAGCCTGACCCTCATGCTGCCCCTGGCAATCACCAGCACCAACGCCGCTCAGCGCCACTTGGGCAAAGTCTGGCGATCGCTACATTTGCTCAGCCTCCCGGCGCTCATCTTCGGCGGCCTGCACACCATCGTGACGGGCTCAACCTATCTTGGTAGTCTGCAATGGCAGGGGCCGCCCCTGGTCTATAGCAGCCTTTTGGGGGCGATCGTGATGCTCGTGTTAGCAGTGCGATCGCCCAGCATCTGGCAGTGGTGCGGCGCTCAAAAATGGTATGCCCCAACCTCGCTGGCAGATTCCCTGAATGCCCAAAATCCCGGTCGTCACCCTTAGACTTGACCGGCTATCCTCTCTTCCTCAGGACAACGACCATGATGCATCGCTGGCTGTTAACAGCATTCATGACGGGGTTGATGGGCGGCGGTCTGTCTGCCGTGAACCCATCGACCACCCTGGCCCACGAAGTGCAGATTGCCGACGACGTGGGAGCCACTCTCCACATCGAGCCCAATGATGTTCCCCTGGCAGGAGCACCCACCACCGCGTGGTTTGCCCTGACCCAAGCAGGCGGCACTGTGATTCCGCTAGAACAGTGCAACTGCAGTTTGACGATCTACGACAACGACGCAGTCGCCGTAGAAACGCCGCCCTTAACCGCCATCTCCGCCGAGGGATTTAATCACATTCCCAGTGCGGTAGTCACTTTTCCTGAGGTGGGAGCCTACGAACTTGTGCTGCAGGGGGTCCCCCAGGGCAATGTAGCGTTTACCCCCTTTGAACTGCGGTTTGAGGTAGTTGTGGCAGGCCGCGCCGCCACTCCAGCCGCTGAAGAAACAGCAGATGCAGAAACTGGGGTGGCCGAGACGGCTCCAACTGAACCGACTGAACCTGCTGAGGCTGATATTGCTGACAATCCCACTGCAGCCACCAACGGCACCGATACGCCCCCTGACTCGACCACGGAAACTCCCGCGTCGGTTTCGTCGTCTAACACTTGGCGCTCGGTGACCATCGGTGGGGGCGCTGTTTTAGTGGTTGGATTAATCGCGGGTATCATCAGCGGTCTACGATCGCCAGGAGGAAAGTCATGAAGCTCATCAATCAGCAGCGACTCGCCCTATTGGGCAGCACCATCGCCCTATTGGCCGTTGGCGGGCAAAGTGCGATCGCGGCGGAAAAAGTCGTCCTCACCTATGGGTTTATGTCGATGGAGATTCCCATTGAGGATTTGACCACCTTTGCCGAGAGCGGCGAGACCTCCGACGATTTAGCCGCCTTATTCGACCTGGCGGGACAAGATCCGGTGCCGATGCGCGATACGCTCAATACTCCGGTGTCCGTGAACCCGACCGTGCTCGATTTGGCCCTCAACTCTCCTCCTGGTGAGTGGATGCTCGATCGCGTCAGTGAAACGATTCACCCTGCTTCGGGTGAGGCGGGGCAGTTAGCGCTACGAGCTGCTCTAATCGGCGCATCCTCCAGCGATCATGAACTGACGCTGCTAGAGGTAATGCAGGTGTATCCCACACCCGAAATTGTGGTGCAGGGCGATCGCCTTGTGGAAACCTACAGCCAGCTCTATGAGGTGCTGGAGCCACTGGAAGATCTAGCCGATATTTTGGGATCTTGGGAGTTTTAGCGCACCAATCTACCCATTGAAGGCGCTTGGGCGAGGTTACTGAGGAGAGTGCTAGAAAATCCAGCCTGCCGACTCACCTGAGAAGAGTTGCCGATCGTCACTTTAGTCCGAACTATCACCAGCAGCATGATTTTGACGCACCAGGCTGGAGGACGGATTCAGCGCGTCAATCGTTTCGCCCAGGGCGGAGGTCAGCGTTTTACGCGTTTCCGCATGATCAGCCTGCTCAGCCTCCAAAGATTTTTGTAGGCGATCGCAGACGCGCAGCGCCTTTACCAATTCTGTCCGCAGACCTTCAACGGTTTGCAGATCCGGCGTACCGAGCTGCTGATCGGCAATTTCTGCTGCGATCGCATCCCCCTGATAGGCTCTTCGAGCCGCTAGTTCGGTACGTAGCGTTGCCACCGTCGTCTGCAGGTCTTCGACTTCGGCCCGCCGCTGTTTTGCCTCGGCATCATACAGCTGCCGCCAGTTAGCGGCACTCTGATAAGCCTGATCGCGTTCTTGACGAGAAGCCTCAAGCTGTTGCTGCAAGGTGCGAATTTCGGTCAGCCAGCGGGTGATTTCCTGAGTCATGATGCTTCTCCGGGGCAAACATAGCCAGCCAGACTCGCCTGGGGATGATTCATCCTAGAACAAAAGCGCTTTCAGCGGTTCCGGGGTGGGTAACACAATCAGAACTAAAACCGTGAGCGCCAGCAGTCCCCACAGATCGCGTTTTTCATCCAGCTCACTCACATCATTGAGGGCCGGTTCATCAATGGCTGGAATAAAGAATAGCAAAATCGCCCAAATCAGCAGTTCACTGTGCACCAGCGTCAGTCCCAAGACCAAAAACCGACAGACCTGACCGATAATCGCGCCGTTGCGCTGCCCATACATGGCATGCACGATATGACCACCATCCAGCTGACCCACCGGAATGAGATTGAGCGCCGTCACAACCAGGCCCAGACATCCCGAAACCGCCACCGGATGAAGGTGAATGGCACTCTCCATGCCAATCTGGCTACCGAGAGCCAGTTTGCTCAGCAGCGCCAAAGCGATGGAAGCACCGGGATCAAGGGCTTCGAAGTTTAAGAGGCTGGCATTCTCCGGCATAGTGACTACTTCAGAATGGGCCAAGCCCCAAATTAGCAGCGGCAGCGCAATGACGAGACCAGCCAGCGGCCCAGCAATGCCCACGTCAAACAGAGCACGACGGTTGGGCACGGGCGATCGCAACTGAATAAACGCCCCAAAGGTGCCTAAGAAAAAGGGGATGGGAATGAAGTAAGGCAGCGTCGCCTTCATTTTGTAACGCCGCGCCATCCAATAGTGGCCAAACTCATGCAGGCCCAAAATGACCAGTAGCGAAATTGCATAGGGCAATCCCTGCAGAAAGAGGTTGGGATTAGACTGGAGCGACTCTTCGGTTACGCCCGCAATTAAGGCACCGATCGCCGTTGTGGTAAAAAGAGTAGCGATAAATAGTCCCAGCGCAATCACGGGACGCGTCAGCTTTTCAGGACGCGCCGGTGAGTCAGCCGTCTTGCGCTCCGGATTGGGTACCAAGGCAAAAAACGGTTTACCCTGCTGACCTTCTTGAAAAATGACCAAAAAGCGTTTGCCAAAGTTGGTTTCGATATTTTCCCGCACGGTGTCATAGGCCACAGTGGGAGAAGATCGCAGCTGACCTTTGCAGATCAGGGCTTGAGCCCGATATTCAATATTTTGGAGATAGTAAACCGACCAGGGAAAACAGTGCTGAATGGTGGCTTCTTCTTCTTTATCGAGGGGCGGCAGAGTGGCTTTTTCGGCAGCGGCTTTGAGAGCGGCGGCCGCGGCCGCTGGGGTGTTGGCGTTCGCCTGCCCCGCCTTGGGAGGAATGCGCCCCCATTGAATCAGCATCCAGTACAGCACTGGGCAGAGAATGAACAAACCCAACAAAATGCCCACTGGGAAAGGCTCATCTGCGCGATCGCTCAAGCTCCAAAAAGCCAAGACAAATGCTGGAATCATCATGACCAGCCACAGCATCCAGGTGGGTGTCCGTGTTAGACCCGCGACACTACGTTTCACCACGTAGTAGGTAAAGACGCTGAGCAGAAGCAATAAAATCAGCATGTTGATTACAATCCTGCTCGTCTAACGACAGGCAAGCTACCTTTTGCCCTTAAAGGTGTGATGGCTTGCAGAGATACCCTGATCAAAAGCTTTGTCCTTTTCTCTATTGTGCCAATGGTTGGGCTCGCCAACCAAAGCATCACTCAGAGCCCATGATAGGCTAGACAGCCGTTCAAGAGAATACGCCATCGCAAGCGGGTTTTCTTGTCTAGAGCCTAGTCTGTAATCGTGAGCGCCAAACAGCCGCTGTGTCTACCAAACAACCACACCCAATTCTCGACGGTGTCTTTGCCTTTCCTCCCAATCGAGCCACGATGGGCGGCACCGCATATTTCATTGTAGATAAGGATTCGACCGGCAGCCCAGCTAATCTGCTGATCGACGCCCCGGCAGATGATCCAACGCTATTGCAGTTCATGGCCGATCGCGGCGGCGTGCGTCATTGGGTTATCACCCATCGGGGCGCCAGTGGGGCGGCTAAGTCACTACAGGCAGCACTAGAGTGTGACGTGCTGGTGCAAGAACAGGAAGCATATCTCTTACCTGATCTGCCGCAGCTTGTGACCTATCAGGACACCTATGCCTTAGGTAGCCACGGTGAGATTCTGTGGACTCCAGGGTATTCACCGGGCTCGGTCTGCGTGTATCTGGCCCAGCACGGCGGTGTTTTGTTGACGGGTAGACATTTACTGCCTAATCGCGACGGGCAACTGCAGCCGCTGCGCTTTTCTAAAACTTTTCACTGGCCTCGCCAGCTGCGCCAGGTCGAGCGCTTGCAAACTCGATTTACCCCTGACACCCTGGCATATGCTTGCCCAGCCGCAAATACCGGATTTTTGCGAGGGCAGCGCCTCGTCAAAGAGGCCTACCGCCAACTGCAAGCGATCAATGTGGCTCAGCTCAAAGACCAAACTGCTCTGCTCTAAGGGCTCTGCGTTGCAAGCACATCCTCAGAATAGAACTGTTTTCGGTAGGGAGTTGGCAGTGTCAACCCCGTACCATTGAGGATGTTTTTGATCCCCAATGAGGCATCAGAGCGTTGTGAAAGCTAGACCCAGCATGCTTTCTCATTCACGCCATGACTAAACTTGCCTTTAAAACGAAAAGCCGAGCTGGCTCTTCCCGAAGGAGGTTCCAGCCCGGCTCGTGCTCAAGGAGCACACGCGAGTCTACAGGATGTTTTTATAGTGGCTCAGGCTCTTGAGAGCAGCCATAGGGATAAGTTCAGTTAAATTCAGGTGTTACTGCCTGAAATTCAGGTTTTAATTTCGCGGGAAATGCTGTTGCCCTCTCTGCATAAGACTTTCGTGCACTTTTCGGCAAACTAACCGATCCGATTTTTGAGCCCATGGGTGAGGTCGTCGCAACTGCGATCGCGATTTGCCATTATCCTTCAAAGCGGTCTGGTCAATATCCGGGGCAAAAATTTGTCGCTGCAGGTTTTGACATGAATGACTCTGCTCAACTTGCCACTGGTGAAGGCAGCGCAGAGTCAAAACCTGATTGACGGTGTCATAGTTTGTGGCTTGCCTGGCTTGATTGTGACCAATGCCGCGACAGCCTGCCCTCAACACGCCTGATGCAATCGGCTGAGAAGAGCAACTTTAGGCGTTGAGATAATCTTGCAGCGCTTTGACTGATAGGGTTTCTTTTTGCAAGGTGCGAATTGCGGCGGCACTGGCGCGGGCGGCGGCGATCGTGGTGAAGGTCGGCACTTTGTAGGCTAAGGCCGTGCGCCGAATTTCATGATCGTCTTGTTGAGCTTTGTCGCCGATAGGGGTGTTAATAATCAGCTGAATCTGACCATTTTTGAGCATGTCAACCACATGGGGCCGACCTTCGTGGACCTTGAGTACTGGTTCGACCGTTAAGCCATGAGCCTGTAAGACGGTCTGAGTGCCGCTGGTGGCCACCAGTTGAAAACCCAAATCGGCTAAGGCTTGGGCGACCGGCACGACTGCCTCTTTATCGCGATCGTTCATGGAAATGAAGACGGTGCCTTCCCGTGGCAATCGCTGACTGGCCCCCAGTTCGGCCTTGGCAAAGGCTTTGCCAAAGTCAGTATCGATGCCCATTACTTCGCCCGTCGATCGCATTTCTGGCCCCAAAATCGTATCCGTGCCGGGAAAGCGATCAAAGGGCAGCACCGCCTCTTTGACAGAAATGTAATGGGGAATCACTTCCTCCATGACGCCTAGCTCTGCCAGCGTTTTGCCTGACATCACCTGAACAGCAATTTTGGCTAGGGGTAACCCCGTCGCTTTAGAGACAAAGGGGACGGTACGGGAAGCGCGAGGATTGGCTTCCAAAATGTAGACTTGGTCGCCTTTCACCGCAAACTGAATGTTCATCAGGCCAATCACGTTGAGTCGCCTGGCTAGTTTGACTGTCCACTCGCGAATGGTGGTGAGCGAAGATTCTGGCAGTGTGATAGTGGGAATCGAACAGGCCGAGTCACCGGAGTGAATGCCCGCCTGCTCGATATGTTCCATAATGCCGCCGATCACCACCGTGCCGGTCGCATCGGCGATCGCATCCACATCCACTTCGATCGCCTCTTCTAAAAACTTGTCAATCAGGATGGGGCGCTCCGGCTCCAGCTGAATGGCATAGGTCATATAGTGCTCAAGTTCGCGATCGCTGTAGACAATCTCCATGGCCCGCCCACCCAGCACATAGCTCGGCCGCACCACTACCGGATAGTTGATGTATTGGGCGACCCGCATGGCCTCGTCAGTGCTGCGGGCAATGCCGTTGGCGGGCTGCACGATGTCTAGCTCTCGCAAAATCTGCTCAAACCGCTCCCGGTCTTCCGCCATGTCAATGGAATCGGGTGACGTGCCCCAGATCTGGGTCAAGGGGGGTGAGCTGTCAGCCGATTTTTCCATCCCTGGGCTGTCACTGGCGTCAAATGTTGCACTCAAATACGCCTGCAGCGGCATGGCCAGTTTCAGCGGCGTCTGACCGCCAAACTGAATAATGATGCCCGCCGGCTGCTCGGCTTCAATGATATTCAACACATCCTCTCGGGTCAGAGGTTCAAAATAGAGGCGATCGCTGGTGTCGTAGTCGGTTGAGACCGTCTCCGGATTGGAGTTGACCATGATGGTCTCAAAGTCGTCGGCCTGCAGCGCAAAGGAGGCATGACAGCAGCAGTAGTCAAATTCGATGCCCTGGCCAATGCGATTCGGGCCGCCGCCGAGAATCATTACCTTGGGCCGATCGCTGGGCTTCACCTCGGTTTCGGTTTCATAGGTGGAATAGTAGTAGGGCGTATAGGCCTCAAACTCAGCAGCGCAGGTATCCACCGTTTTATAGACCGGCCGCACACCGAGCGAGTGGCGCAGGCTCCGCACGGCATTTTCGGTCGAATTTTTGGCAAACGCAATTTGGCGATCGCTAAAGCCCTGCTGCTTGAGGCGATACATCTGCTGGGTTGTGAGAGCATCGAGAGCCGTACGCTTGAGCCATTTTTCGGTCGCCAACAAATCTGCAAGTTGATGCAAAAACCAGGGATCGATGCCCGTGAGCCCATAGATTTCATTTAATTCCAGGCCCAGCTGCATGGCGTGGCGCACCGCAAAGATGCGATCAGGACTGGGAGTGCGCAGGCGTGATCGCAGCGTTGATAGGTTGGGTAGGGTTTCCTTGCGATCACAGCCCCAGCCCGCGCGACCCGTTTCGAGCGAGCGCAGCGCCTTTTGAAACGACTCTTGAAAGGTGCGGCCAATCGCCATCGCCTCACCCACTGACTTCATTTGCGTCGTTAATACCGCCTGAGTTCCCGGAAATTTTTCAAAGGCAAAGCGAGGCACCTTGGTCACCACGTAGTCGATGGTGGGCTCAAAGCTGGCCGGAGTTTTTTGGGTGATATCGTTGGAAATTTCGTCCAAGCTATAGCCGATCGCCAGCTTGGCCGCAAACTTGGCGATCGGAAAGCCGGTCGCCTTAGATGCCAAGGCCGAACTGCGAGACACCCGCGGATTCATCTCGATCACAATGAAATCGCCGTTGGTCGGATTCACCGCAAATTGAATGTTAGAGCCGCCGGTTTCAACCCCAATCTCGCGAATGATGCGAATCGATGCATCGCGGAGCCGCTGATATTCTTTGTCGGTGAGGGTTTGAGCTGGGGCCACGGTGATTGAGTCACCCGTGTGAATGCCCATTGGATCGACGTTCTCAATCGAGCAGATGATCACGACGTTATCCGCCAGATCTCGCA
>ERZ1740065.2488-NODE-2488-length-11451-cov-12.685328_pt1 | contig 11451 bp, 11 predicted proteins | sample MGYA00581738_ERZ1740065 | MGnify/ENA primary metagenome ERZ1740065 (study PRJEB43018, sample SAMN04849749) | marine metagenome | isolation source: floating plastic debris | place: Pacific Ocean | collected 2008-09-01 | study: EMG produced TPA metagenomics...
ACTGACCTACTGATATACCGACGCACTGACCTACTGATATACCGACGCACTGACGTACACATATAGCGCAGATAGGTAGTCACTATGACCATGGCTAATTGTACAATCTTCTCAGCAGATCTTTTTACTCCTTAAAATCTCTGGCATGCTGTCGATATAGTTGGTTGGTGTTCTGATATTGCGCCAGTAATTGTCTTCCCTTGTGCCGGTATTAGTCTTCTAAGCTGTGTGCCAGAAGTTGTCTTCTCTTACACCTTACATATAGAGCTCTTTGGCGCACCTGTGGCACTAGCCCAGCGTTTCAATACACCTAAACCTTTGAGTCTATGAAACAAATAGGTTTTCACAGAAAGAAGCCAAGTAAAATTTCATTTTATATTCCAATTGGAGATCAATAAATGACATTCCTGTATGGCGCGTGTTCTGCGAGATTTACTGCTTTTACCCGTTGATTTGGCATCATCGTATTTGGGTTACACATTTTTGACTGAAAGTTGTGCAAAGATTTCTCAAACATCTTCATTGTTGTATACAATGACTGATCCTTTGCAATTACTGTTGCCAACCAAAGTCTGTTTCAATTGTATTTTAGCAACGTTGGTTTAAAATTAGCGTCCTTTATGATATTTTCGTGGCGCATTTTCTCAGCATCTCTGAAGTTCCGAATGATGGTGTCCGAAGATCCACTCCGTAGGCATAATTTAGCTCCAAATTTTACAGTAATGGAGTTGCATCCTGTTGATAAATGAGCTCCCTTTCATGAAATACAGGAAATTTATAAAGAATATTCATATGTATTTATTTCAAAGCCAAAATTCTTACTATAGAACTGGGTTGACTTGAAAGTTTGGGCATATTGAAGCGCCAGGTTCATGCCTCAGCCGTGCCAGAGGGCTTTATGTCAGGAAAAGTCACGAAATAATCCAGGCACGAGAGAGGACAACTTCCAGCACGAAGCCTGGGGAATAATACTGGAGCAAAAGAAGACCAGCGCGCTAACCAGCCTGTGTCAGCCAGCCTGTGTCAGCCAGCCTGCGTCAGCAGCGTCTTAAATATTTGATCATCCACGTTATATATGAATTGTTGGTAGACAAGATTTGTGTGACATTGAATATAGATACTACAAATTTTTAAGGCCATTCTTATCAAAGCTTTGTTATGCTGCCTGAACGACGTCAGCCGCATTTCAGTTTCAGACTCAGAAACTTTTTACTGATTTGATTTCACATGTTGACAGGCGATTTTTACTTGGTTACGATTTTCATTATAGATGAAGTTCATGGATATGTTCACCAAGGGGCACCTGCGGAGACCGCTTCTAATTGCTGTAGTCATGCACCTGTCCCAACAGCTCTCTGGTATCATAGTGGTGCGTTTGATCATCTCGTCTACGGATTCTGGCTCCATTCATGACACAACTGTGACTCATCGCTTCTCTATTACTCACTACAGGTCCTCAATTATTCGACTGCTATCTTCATAGAAGTGGGCCTCACTGACAGCAGTGCTCAGTACGCGACGTTAGGCACGTCGGGCGTGATCGTGTTCATGACGCTGTGTAGTGTCTTGTTCGTGGACAAAGTTGGCCGCCGTCCCCTTCACCTCCTCGGTCTCACGGGCTGCCTGATCTCAATGATTGTCATCACTATTGCTCTCTTCGTTCAGGTTTGTTCATGGACTGCTGATTCTTACTCAGAAGACTTGTTCCTCATTGAAATATTGCTATTCTGTTCACAGGTCTATGCCGAGTGGACCAAGTACCTGAGCGTAGTATCACTGATATTTTTCATTATGTCATTCGCGATTGGTCCAGGATCCATCCCCTGGTTTATAACAGCCGAGTTGTTCGACCAGACTGCGCGACCGTACGCAATCAGCATCGCTACGCTAGTTAACTGGACGGCTAACTTTCTCAGTGGACTTCTCTTCCCCATCATGAAGGTAAGATCAATGACGCCTAGCAAGGTCAAGGTCATCGTGCTTTGCGTGTGAATACCAGAGTCAATGGATGACAAATTTACTTCCTCCCAATCGACATTTTACAATTTCGTAAATCCGGTTGTGCCGACTATGTAGCCACGGTTCTTCACATGGTATGATTCTTACTTAGCCTGATTTCTCTATTGTAGGACAACATGGGGAACTACTGCTTCATTCCATATGTAGTCGTTCTGGTACTGTTTGTGGCGTTCACGTACTTCAAAGTTCCAGAAACGAAGAACAAAACAACAGAAGAAATAGTGGCCATGTTCCAAAGCGAAAGTCAAAAGAGTGATAAAGCTAGAAGTCAGCTGGACAACATGTCTTCTAGTTAAATACGTTATCGACAATCATAGTTACCTGAGGTTGATCACATTCCTCTGGAGGAGCAATCAGCTATATTTGCTATTTGCTATTTGGTTATTGGTGATTAAAGTAGGAGTAGAAAACTATTATTCTTTTGTTTGCATCAGGTTTCACTTTTGTCCTGATTAGATACATCAAAGTCGAACAGAAACTCCCTGTCCTTAGACTGCACCAAGTGATAATAATTGACAGGTACTTTGTCAGCGCTCTGTCTCATTGTGTCAGCAGATGAAGAACTTGGGTCCTCTGGTTGCACATCGTTGAGGGAAAACTTGAACGCAAAGTCTTGTGCTGTAGATGCCAGCTCTTTGGTTGCACTGCAGCAACTTGATTTGAAATACTTGGAACTTGGAGCACCGTCATGAGAGATTTGTGTGATTCTCATGTCCTGAGGCCCTGATGGTATGAACGGCAGGCATGTCTCAGGTTGCTAAGTCAGTACTCGTCAGATCTCAATTGAATTTCAGATAAATTTGAACATAATTTTGCATCAATTGACTGGAGGATTTTGGGTGAAGATTGAGACGGATTATTCAGTTGATGAACTCCTCTGAAGATAGCAGTAAACATAGTAGAGGCGAGTCTAACTACCAACTAACCACAGTAGGTCTACAAAAACAATAAACTCACTTATCGAGTACATTCTCTCCTCCCTCTCCATCTTGGCACGATAGTCACCAAAGTGATTCCTCATTACTTGCCGCTTCTTCACGAGTGCTGTTTTTGGGTTAGATAGAATCTTCCAAGCCTTAGCAGCCTCTTCAGCTACAGATGTAAGACACTGGGCGTATGATTATGGTCTATAGCATAATAGGATCTCATGACGTCATACCTTGCTTTGGGTTAGTCTTACGCTTAATCTCTGCCTCCAGAATGTCAAGACACCAGGCAAGCTCGCGCTGGAAATTCTACAGCAGAGAAACACTGCTTAATTCTGATTAAATGGAGACCAGGAGTAAGTATATTTAAATATTAATATCAGCATACCGCGTCAGCTGCACTTGTATCCGGGTCAGCGGAGGTATGCTGAAAACATAGCACGATATTCGTCACCAAGGCTGTCAAGCCAAAATTAACGACAAGGATGCTCAGGGCAAGAACTGACCACTTGCTGACTCGGAGGTTGTTTTCCAGGTTTCACATTGCTTCTCATTCGTTTGGGAGGCATAGCCACCAGCTAGATCGTCAGAATGAGGAGAGTATTGTGCTAAAATACATTTCCAGTCGTAATATTCACTCGGGCAGAATATTCACTCGGGCAGCATATCATAGCTGTTTGGGCACACATGAAAGATACTCCATCTAGAATAGTACATGCATACCTCAGTATGTCACAGGCAGAGATTCGTTAAGAAGAGATGCTAAATCCTTTGTCCCCTATAGAGTACAAAAATTATGAGAAATGCAATGCTAAGTGGTTGAGATTTCTATCACGGCGAAGGCCAGAACTACACGGAGACGAATAAGTTTTTCATGCCTTGCTAGCCGGAAGTACAACTATGACCTCTAATACGGTATATTGAAAAACTCATGACATGATGGAGATATATATAGTATGAATTACAAGTTCTCTGTGATTATTTAATAATCTTTTGAATAGCTATCTAATAATGACGATACACACGTACATAGATAGAAAGCAGGCGAAATTGAGATTATCAAAGGAATTTGATTTAAAGATCTATGGCGGGAAGTTTGTACAACAAGAACATTACCACCTTCCAAGCCCAAGAGTCGGTAGAAACTCTACGCAACTTGTAAATAAAGCTTTCTCGCCAGCTCTCCAGTGTGTTTGATGAAAAAGCAAGGATGGCTGTATTCATCTTGCCGTAACGCATAAAACCTACTGAAATAGTTACATGACAGTAGAACAGCTGATAGGAAATGACTCTCGCTAATGTTGAAGATGTGTCCATGTCTCTTGTGCGCGAGTTTTTAAAACGCAAGGTAGGTGACTTGTAAAAAGTATTTATGATGCAGGTTTTGGCAAATGAAATGAAAGGTAGAATAGGATGTTAAAGTCGTTCATAGGTGAATGCGCATACCGGATTTAGATTCTTGGTTCTCTATAGGGCCTTATAGTGACGTACCAAACACTGGAACAAGAGAGCCCAAAAACCCCATCAAGCATCAGTAACCGCAAAGAACTTGCGAAATCTCTCCAAGTGGAGAGGTTAGTGAAGAAAAACAAGGTAACTTATTACTTCTGAGCTATCTGTGTTACATTTTCTCTTCCATGTGTACATTACCCCAAGCTGTAATCGATTTTGATTGATCAACAATAGGACGGCAAACTTTCGTAGATTTTTATCTTGCTTGTGTTTATATTTATGGTACCATCAGACATACCAAGGTTCCAAATCATGTACTGAACAAGACAGACAGAACATGGAAACGAACTTTACACACATCATTTGCTGCCATTCATCAGCTCATGACTAAATTTTGGATTTCAATATCAAGCATGACAGAGAAACCTTTGGTTGAGTGATAATGCACAGATGACTGAGGAAAATGGATGAGTCAAATAGTATTAGACCTGTAAAAAATGGTACTTAGAGTTGTACAGTTATGCATCCAAGCCGGATCAATTGACAGGTCTGTGTACATTGCAGGACGATGGTGACCATGTGAGGACGATTCTGGAAATCATTACCAAATGTTTAATGGATGGATCATTTGGACACAGTTATGAGAATCATACAATCTCGAATCCGAAGACATTAGTACCAGCTCAATGTATAAACTTACTAGTGACCCAGCCTAAGATCCATGTCTCTAACGAGTTACTGAGGCCAGATGATTTGGATTCCAGATAGTGAACAGCTCTTACAAGACTTTGACCTGGAGACGGAGACATTTCTAGGCTCAGGAATGGAGAATGTCATCACCCAGCAGGTGGTTGATGCTCTCCCCACCCCTCATCCGGCCCCTCCCCCAGAGAAACAGAGAACGCGACGACCACGCCCTCATAGCATCCGTCAGCACAGCCAGGTAATTGAGTCATTGTCGTAACTTGACTTATCTCACCGAACATGAGTTTCTTTTGGGATTAAAAGCACAGCAGCATACCATGAAGGTTGTTGGGAGCAGCAACTAATGGTCTAACGGTCTAACGGTCTAATGGTCTGATGGTCTGACGGTCTAATGGTATCAGTGCTGATTGCTCATTTTAGGACTTTTTGGCCCGTAATCACAAAATGATTCAGCCGTCACAGTTGAAATCTGGCACTCTGGATTCTAGTCCGCATGCCTCTGCATCCGCAGACAACTCAGATGACAACACCTCAAACAATTTTGTGCCGGATCCTGATGGTATGAACATCACCCTTAAATCTCTAGCAGCAGAGAAATGTATTGATAGTCTGTGCTGAACCAGCTGTCGCATTGATGTATACAACGGGCCATATTGTACCATTTTATTTTAGACCATTTAGAAGAGCAATCTGTACATCTAGGAGGTGAAGTCAGCAATCCAGAGGTCAATAAACTGTCAGCAGACGTTGCTCCACCTCTGATCACCGCGTCATCCACCTCAATCGATGATGGAGCATTACATGTAGAGTCCCCTGACACTAGGGAGTCATCTTCTCTTGTGCCTAAACCTCCTCCCAAGGTAGCGGCTGACGGGGGTAGTGTCAACTCTAAATCTGACCTTGAGAAAACGGCTGAGATGCTGCGACTGCGCCGGCTATCTATGCAGAAACATGAGTCACTCATAGACCAACTGAATGCCAGCTCCGGCGGCGATGAAGAACCAGATATTGTGGAGAAGACAACTCCTGGTTCTGAGGCTTTTGATGGAAGTGAGGACTTGACGGCAGGTAATGCTAATGAGCTATTGGAAGAAGAGAGCTATAGCCCAAGAATCATTTGGTAAGATAAAGAGCTCCACCCTCGCTTTCGTATTCTACTTGTGAACTGCTCTCAAATTGGTATCGGCATCAGTAATCATTCTGACATGATGATTTGGAGTAGCGAGATGGGTTTATTCTTTAGCTCTCCGCTTGAGGAGAGGCAGCCTGTGGCTGATGTCACGTATGGTGATAGCAAGGATAAAAGTGCTGAGCCTAATACTGGTCAGAAAACGAGTCAACTGGACGATACGAAAATCACCAAACAGCCGGTGCAATACATGACTGTGAAACAGGCCATCTCATCCGCAAAATCCATAGACATACAGACTGCTATGGTATGCTTGTTGGTCATCACATATTGCCTTGACTGCATGTGTGTGGATTTTTAAATACTGTAAACGTGGTATTGATTGCGGCCTAAAGTATAATGGTTTTAAGTGAGGGCAAATGATACCGGTCGACAGGACATACGACGTAGGACATATGATTTAATTTCCAGGAGCTAAAGAGAGTTGTCATTGGCTCGCCATCACTCACGTTCCCGGACAGCTGGCTTTACCAAAGCCTTAGTTTCTGTGATTTACCTAACCTACTATTCGGGTTGACACAGCGCCAGCCTGGACCATGTGGTCTCATTGCAGCTGCTCAGGCTTCATTTATTATAGAACTTTTGTTTGGAGAACAATCTACTGGTGACCCATCGAATGACAGGTTTGGAGTTATGCTCTCCTCCTATGAGTGGTCAGATCATTCTATATAAATATATATGTAGGCAGGCATAGTAACTACTTTCAAATGTGATAACTTCTGTTAATTGTTTCAGGAAGTTGTCTCCCCATGCTGAGGTGAGATGTTGCATGCTGTCGTTGGCTATCAGTAAGATACTGTGGCGGTGCGGGGAGGAGAAATGCGCTGTACTCGTGCTGCCCGGGGAGTCGACCATGCTCACTGGTGGCGGTCGATACAAATCCGATGGCATCACTGAGAATGTGAGTCAATAATACTACAGTAAACTCCCAATCTATGGTTTGGGAAAGTCCATGATGGATTTTCCTATTAGAAAGATGAGAATCTGCGGTCGATCCCCCTGTGTCCCTTGCATTAGATGGCGTACCAGCTAAAATTGGCCCGGTTTGGAATTGGGAGTCGTCCTCTCCTTCGTGGCTGAAATTCAATGGAACTCAGCTGTAGATTTGCAATTTGTCACCGGCTATTGTGTCTATACAGACCTGAACTTTCCTGTAATAGATGCTTAACTCTGATTGTACTAATGCTGATAATGAGTAGCTGTGCTGCTGCCAGGCACCACAGCCATACCTGTTGGTATATTATCCATTCTATCTGTGTAAAATTATTGCAATTACCGGTGGATCAAATTCTAAAGGTAAGGAAGATTATTTACTTGACTGGATTGTTTTGGAGTCAATTAGTTGTATTCTGTTCTGAGATGTTCATCTCTCTTCTAGCTGGTCTTGAATATGATAGAGAATCTGGATGACTTGAAGAAGCATGTCCAGAGGTTCCTAGCCTATGTAAGCACTGTAGAACAGACCATTATGACATCACGATAATCTAGTCTGAGAGTGCGCTGCTGTACCATTTACCTGCTCTCAGTTTGTAGATGACGATAGTCATGGAGCTATCCTCTTGCTTTACTCAGCTGTGCTCTCCCGAGGAATTGAACAGTGAGTTGATACCAACTTTGTCATTCCTCAATCAGTCAGTGTGGCATCCACCCTTGCTCGAACTGCAGTTTTTGTGATGCAATTGAATTAACCAATCTATCTCTACTCCTCTCCTAGGGTTGTCGATGATATGGACTCAGGAGACACGACTCTCATAACAGAAAAAGGATTTTGCTCTCCTGAGATGGTGAACCTTCTTCTATGTGGAAAAGCTGCTTCCAACGTGTTTAACGATTCCATGGAGGTGACTACAGGCATTGGGAAAACCATAATTATGAAAGGGATTCCAACACGATCTGCTGTGGGGCTGCTGTCTTTGTTTGAGCACCAGAGCAAGCGGTACCAGGTTTGAATACGATTCTAACCATAATAATGGCAACTTGTGATTCGGTGCGAGTTCATGTGAAAAGTTCACGGCTATATGATTGACAGGTAGGGACGTTCCTCAAGACACCCAGACACCCAGTATGGATCATACTCATTGACGGTCACTACACCGTGGTGTTCTGTGTGAATAAAGATCTCATCAGTGATTGGAAAGCCGAGAGGCGATTTGATCTGATTTACTACGACTCTCTTGCCAAACAGGACGAGCCAATCAAACTCACTATCGGTAAAGTTGTTTTACTGCAACCTCTCCCCAATGGTGTCCCTCTATAGTGGAGACAACTCCTACATTTCACACTTGATTGATATCTGCGTCTGACTGTAGATACGACAAACAGGTTTTTCGAGCCTCCAGAAGATGATGAGTCTGTTCCACCACTAGAGCTCTGTCTGCGCACCAAGTAAGTTTGCCATATTGGCTACTGCCTGTTTGCTACATGCTGACCAGACTTCACCTAATTTGTTTCTACCAGAAATAATGTGTATACAAGTTACTTCGTTTCACATGTAGCGTCATAGCAACCACCTAGTCAGGCAACCCCTGTCGTGTGTGATCGCTGCCAAAAGGTTAAACTGTATCAAACTGTAAAATATTGCCTGATAATGTTTTTACGAGTACCACTGTGTTTTTTGTGGCTGTAGATATTGTGGCACCTGTGTCTAGTGTGGTTGCTTTGGGTACTATGGTACTATAGGTAATTTGGGTACTGTGGGCAGAGTGTCTATTGTGGCTCTTGTGAGCACTGTGGTGATACTATACGTGAAACATATATCGGATTTGCGAAGTTCTGAGAATCTCCTTCAATTATGCTCTCATCACAAATGTAATCTATTAATCTATAAGTCTGTGAATGTTTAAGTCTGTGAATGTATAAGTCTGTGAATCTACACCTGATAAATCTTACAGGTGGCGAGATGCTCAGATCGACTGGAACGGATCGGAGCCGATCTTCGGTGAGCTCACTGGAATTCCTGACATCCTCTGACACGCTCCTGTTGCATTATGGGATACTGTTGTTGCTAACACTACTGTCGTCTCCTAAGCTAGAGCAAACTTCCAGTCAAAATCAAACTTTTCTCTTCTTCCAGTTCTTGCCATGTTCTTTGTCCTTGTGTTCTCACTCTATCTGTCTTTCTCCGTTTCTCCCTCCTTCCCTCTCCCTCCTTCCCTCTCCCTCCTTCCCTCTCCCTCCTTCCCTTACAATATACTCAGACGATCTCTCTCTGCTAGACACCAAAGGTATATTTTCCAAAGTCTGTGTGCCATGCATGTGTGCAATAGCTGCTGAATATAAATAAGTAATATGTAAGCCGGTTTATGGGGTCATTATGCATAAATAGTACAAAAATAGAGAAGTTTCGATAATAATTGTTTGGAGAGCGGGTCTAGCAGTCTGTTCTACTGCGGTTATAAGCATGTACAGACGTTAGGACAGCATCTCCTAGTCTTCTGTCCGCTTCCGTTATCGCTTCCTCTGCTGTCTTCTACCGTAACGTTGGTATTCATGTAGACCTGGTCCGCTCTACAATGTAATCACATCATCGGATGTAACGTAGATATCGTATAATACTACACTAGCATCTGCAAAATGGGTGAATAGTTGCATCTTGCCACTACTATGTTTACTGAGTATTAGAAACACCAAGCGATGTTGTACTGATAATGAGTGTACATAGGAGATGAACACACTCACGTTACTGTGATGGGTTGCCTACTGAACATTCGTATCAGGAATTGTCCCTCCTCGCCCTGCTCGAATCTACTCGGAATGATGCAGTATCTTCTATTTGAGTGGACAACAAACCGTCTGATGATACGGTTGCCCCTGACGTAGTTCTCGGTTGTGTCGCCAACTTCAAATGACCTTCGCTCCTAAACACGGAAATAACTAGTGTCAGCATATTTTGAAGTTCAGGAACAGTTCCTGGTGCAGTTGTAAATAACGAGTTCTTCATCCTTAGAAACAAGTCAGTTGTCAAAACTGCTGAACAGTCATCCTTGGAGACAGCATAGGCCAAAGCTTGATATAGATGGGTTGTTGCCATGGCAACTATGCTGTTTTGGATACTGCGCATAAATTGAATTGATGAACTTCTAGCACCATGCAGTCAAACCAACAAACAAACTACATACCGTGACGTCATATAGATGCAACTGGATTGCTCCGCTTGCCTTTGATGTTCGTGATTCTGCCTTTTGGAACAGCTCTATTGCCAGCCACATCTTCTCTCTCTGCACTAAAATATATCAGAGGTTGTTACATGCAGCTCATCTCAATATCTGCATGAATACTACATGAAGCTTCCAACTGCAGCTAGATGTCAGTAAGCCTCCGTCTCAGCTGGCCATTTCAACCTACTACTGGAATCCTTACAAGAATCCCAATGAAATTCCTCACCACACTCCTCACTGCACCAACTACAGTTATATTTATAGCTTTGTTTTGATTCTCGCGGTGGAGTTTGGGCTGAAAGTACTAACAGACAGACATTAGTTCTAGTCTACTCACACTGAGGGACGGTAAAACCAAACTTTGGGTTACTCTGCAGGTTCCGCCAGCTACCAGTTAGATGGCCTTTCCATTGACCGTAGACACAGAAGACATAGACTGGAACAATAATGGCTCACTATAAGTCGAAAACTTTCCTAATATCAGTAACACGCCTAACGCCATAGACATCTTACCTAGACTATCAGGAATGCCGTCTGAGTTGTAGTCTGGTGTGTACTGGCAGATGTCTATGGAAGTGAAATACTTCCAGAATTCCTGCCAGGGCATCCAGAACTCTCCATTTTTGGGGTCGACTATTGTAAGCAGCATGTTCCTCACCCTATCAGGTACCGTGTTCCACATCTCTGATCTTGACACAGAGAATTATCATAATTGAATGGATCATGACAATGCCTTATCATTCATTGATTGTAGGTTTTCAGTCTAGATATCTCCAGGATTTCAGCTATATTGGCTTGTACAGGGCGAACAGATTTACACATCTATGGACGGCATCTATGAAGATAACTACATATGAAATAAAAGGAACTAAATACTACAGTGCTCTACAGCATCGTAGCTGTAGCATGGTAGAGTCACAAAACTAGCTACAATAAGGTACCTGTACCATTCCGTCCCCCTCCCTCTCTAACACCCTCAGTCCAGCTCGGAAGAACGACGACA
>ERZ1740065.2489-NODE-2489-length-11450-cov-11.060992_pt1 | contig 11450 bp, 13 predicted proteins | sample MGYA00581738_ERZ1740065 | MGnify/ENA primary metagenome ERZ1740065 (study PRJEB43018, sample SAMN04849749) | marine metagenome | isolation source: floating plastic debris | place: Pacific Ocean | collected 2008-09-01 | study: EMG produced TPA metagenomics...
TTGTGACTTGTGACTTGTGACTTGTGACTTGTGACTTGTGACTTGTGACTTGTGACTTGTGATTGGGTAGACTGAGCCGGCTTGTCGGTGGGTCAAGCTAGCCTGGATGTAACACCCGGACTCGAGTCGACTGACCTCTTTCCTAACTTGTAACATCTCCATGTGTCCGGTTGTTTCAGATTCGAGAAAGATAGCCGAGACGTCGTCGCAGAAGGAGACGTCAGCGTTGGTGGCAGCGATCTCTACGGGTAAAGGTTTGGCCGAACCGAGCCGCCCACCGGCCAGTATGGTGGTACATCAGATGCGGGCGGACTTAGCCACTGGCCCCGCCCACCCGGGCATGCATCCCAGAGGTTAGCTTAGTCATTTCTGGCATGTCAGTCCTGTTGTGCGTTATGTTGTGCGCGGTATGTTGTGCGTTATGTTGTATGTTATGTTGTGCTTTGGGATTCTCCATTATAATTATGATTGTGAGACTGACAAAGTTTTTGCTCACTTGGATTGAATAGTAGCAGGCCTTGTTTCATCAGAAAATTTCAGCATCCCCAGTGTCGTCATGGTAACAAACAGCTTATAGGTGTCATCTGATCTTTGTATCCTAGGCATGGTCCTTCCTTACCTGCTTTCACAGATGTTAGGTTAGTGTTCGAGGGCAGACCCGTACCCACCAATTCAACCAAAAAATTAGCTTTTTTCTTTGATGGATCTCAGTCTTAACATATAACCTATAACCTATAACCATATCTAGGCTGTAGGAAGTGAGCTGCCACTCGAAATGCCAACTAATATTGCCTATAGTTGTATGGGGCTGGTTACCGATTGTAACGACTCCAGTTTTCCACTCTACCACGCCCCCAGCCCTTTACCACTATAATATGTACGTACAATACTAGCAGGCAGTTGGCGTGATACACTTGTTTTCCATATGGGACCATTCCTGTACCGGATAAAAACATGTCTCCACACAAATACCGCCAACCTCTCTCTGACTGTGTGACGGTTCTATTTTCTCAATATGGTCAACCTGTTGATCCACAGTTGTCACTCACGGATGTAAAGACGTGACCGTCACGCTACGCCAGCTTTCCCTGGAACTCTGATTCTCAGAATTCTGGTGCTGCTGATATGCACTATTAGATTGTTGTTCCATTATAAGTATCTTAGATTTCCTTTTTTGTGTCAAGGTCGTACAGTAGAATTGATGAGAGTCTTCCATCCACACACACCCATTGATTTCCACGAACGCTGCTATTATCCTCTCTAATATATTCAGTAAGAATATCAATGAAGATGCTTTCCTTTCTCTTAGCTCCGACTCCGACGATAAACATGAGCAGCGCCGGTAAGATGCAGCAGCTGAGGGCTAACGCTCGCGCGCAGCCGTACTATCGACCTTGACCTGACGTCTGCTAGAGACACTGCCCCACCCTCATGGCTCCGTTCCAGCAGGTGTTACCGGCCGAGATACCATCGCTGCCAATATTGGTGACTGATTGCGAATACAAACGTGACTGCATGGACCTACTCAATCGTGTTTGTTTGTTCTCGCCGGCTGTTTCTGTCTTTTCACCTTCTATCTATAGACTCTCTCGCCACAAAATATATGCTAATAAAATGCTTACATCAATTAGAAGTGCGAAGCAGTAGTTTTCCATGTCAACACGTCTATAAATCTTGTCTCCTGATACAGTCTGCTCCATTTCCAGCGTAGCCACGGTGACAACCGCCCTCTCCCCACTGGCGACAACACTCTCACAACATCTCAGTACATATAGATTCTCTAGATCTGCGACTGTGAGACAAAAACTTCAAAAGCAAGTAATTCTGCGACTGTGTGCAGGTAATTCTGCCCCAAATGAAGATGTGAAGAGTTTTACCCACTTTGCCGTATTCTTTTGAGACTAAAACTAGAAACTCCCCGTCTTCCCTCCCCCGAAGATGTGTAAAAATATTTCAAGCTAAGATTCCCGAAAACTTCTCCTATTTCAGTCATGGAATTGTGTGCCATGTTTTCCAGCTAATTTCGAACTCAACAGCCAATCTAGAATTTACAATTTTCAAAATCAGTTGCTTTTACACTCGGCCTTAGAATGAACACAAGTTATACCAGCTGCTAACTGAACTGCTACTAATCTTAGAGAAAATAAAAATCAGATTTCGAGTCACTTGCCCGCATTCATAACGTTTTTGTATTCCTACCTACAAGTTCATTGGCTTAGTGTAAAAAATATACACATGCACAGTGTCAAACTCCAGATACAAATCAGGACCGATGGTATCGATGTACCTTGTGTAGGCAGCAAGGCCTCTCACTTGATCAGTCTTTGATTCTCAGATTTCCTCTGATACTGATGAGAGTAGATGGAGCGAGCTGGCTGGCAGTATTTGCGCTGTATCTTTATACATTGAATCTAATTCTTCTACAGATTTGCTGGACAGTTTTTCTTCCTCTCCAGTATTCATCCTGACTCTGGTCTTTACCACACTGCATTCGGAACTACTAGTGAAGAATATGCTTCCCTCTAAATCTCTAACTACTCACTTCCTCTACGTCTCTCTCCTCCTCCGCCTCTCTCCTCCTCCACCTCTCACCAACAACTAACAAAACCAAAACCAAAAAAAAACAAAAAAAAAAACAAAAACAAAAAAAAAAAAAACAAAAAAAAAAACAAACAAAAAAAAACCCTCTTCTCCCCCTCTCCCCCCTCTCCCTCTCTCCTTCCCCCCTCCCTCCCTCCCTCCCTCCCTCTCTCTCTCCCTCTACACCTCTCCCCCTACCCTTCCCTCTCCCTTCCCTTCCTACCGCAGATTTGAGTGCAGTTGCTATTCTTGATGGGACCATTCATTCAAAATCCGGTGTGAAGCGTGCCACATGGAACCTTGCCAGCGACCTCACTATTTTTCAAACTGCGGCAGGCCTATCTGGCTACTGAGCTGATATTTTGAAACACAAGATGATTGATATTTGAAGATCCTGTCTGCTGTAGGTAAAGAGTCTACCTTAATGGATGTCAATCGCAATCCGTCTGAGTTTAGTGTTGTTTAATCAATTCTGACAATTTGATCTTGTGAGTATAGCAGAGCACTGTGTGATATACGGAGAACTATTTGCTTAGAATAAACAGAATCATGTTTAATGAATTGCTGTAAGTTAATACCATCCTTCAGTATTTAATTGATCCAAGTTGACATGTTCTATTGGCCCGGTTGAGAGCGTAAGATACGATTGTCAGTTTGTTCGACAGCACTGCTGCCTTCCCTACTTGCTGCCATGAACGTGGATAGGATCGAAAGAAAAGAAGAAAAGGACATGGCATCAGGAACCGCCAGCACCACGTCACCGTCATTTGAGATTGCTGCTGTGAACAATTTGAATGTCATTAACAAGAGTAACGGCACAACTGCCAGACTTCCCCTCATGAAGTAAGTCATGAAGAAACAGTAAATAAAATACTCGCTAATTTCTGGGGATTTTCCACTAATTTTTCTGTTTCAGAGTGTCAGACAGGAGACTGAGTGCAGCGCCGGAGAGCAGCGATCAAATGCAGACAGATAATTCAGGATCTCTCTACGGAATGGTAGCAACGAGGTGGGCAGCGCGGAAATTTATCACTCGAATTCGTCCGACAAAGAGACAGTCAGAGATTAAATTCCTCATGCCGACGTACCAGCTGGCGCCATCTGTCACATTCAGTCCAGCGAGAGTTACAGGCATCCTAAAGAATATCATCGACACGAGGTTGCGGACATTCCGCTACAGCCCCAAGTCTGCGCAACTGCTGTGCAGGATCCTGACTTCCGAATGTAAAGACGAAATGAAGAAATTACAACTGCCGCGGTACAAATTCGTGTGTCACATCGTGATCGGGGAGAAGACATCGCAGTCTATGTCGATAGCGAGTCAGAGCGCCTGGAACGAGCAGACGGATAACGTTGCGTCATACAGCTGGGAGAATGGCGTCTGCTTCTGTAACGTTATCATGTTTGCTGTGTATCACGATTAACTAAATAGGCTGTGGAGCCACTGCTGAACACCGATAGGAAGGGTGAGAATGAAAAGAGATGAAGTTTTTTTCTTTGAATTTTATTTTTTCTTGTAACAATATAATATATCATCCTTAGAAAAAAGATGAACGTTTTAAATCTCGGGAACTGAGATAGAATCATGGCGACGCATCGATAATAACAATAACAAAGATGATTGTATGCTAAACAGCTATTTGGAACTGAGAGGATGTGGGAATGAATGAGAATTCTATACAAACGAGTGTAATAAAACACGTCGCCGCTATTTACAGAACATTCGTCGTTTGGAAACCAAACCACGTCGAGTAACATTAAGCTATGTACACTGATCAGAATTGTACCGACGAAACGCCGACATTAGACAAGTCAAGGCAAATAAAATAATTCATGCGAAAAAAGGAAATGCACCAAATGGAGTAGCAATAAAGATATCACAGCAAGATGGCCTTGACATATTATAATGAGGAGGGATTAGCTGAGTGGCCACCAGACTGCTGCTTTAGACTATGGAACCCGGCCAGCTGGTCACTCTCAGGCACAGTTTGCCGCTGTCGGCGTTGCTTAGCAGTGAGACAACTTCCGATAGTTCAAGGTCTTTCGTCGACTGACCGTTGATGGATGTAATTATATCTCCGACTCTGCAATATCAAAGCATAAATTAGCCCAAATTCTATCAAAGCTGCTTTATATTGTCGGGTACGTTGAGATACCAACCTAATGTTCTGTTTGTTTGCATTTGAGCCTTCGCGCACTGCCTGTACGAAGACGGGCTGATCGCCGGTAGCACTGTCCCTGCCTCCGGTGGTGATGAAGCCAATGTCACTGTTGTCTACGTCGAGCTTCACTTCGCGATCTAACCAACACTCGCTGCAGCACAAATAAAGTTAGAATTAATACAAATAATCGAGAGAAGACAACTCTATATTTCCTTGAGTCATTAATCATATGCATACCTTGGGAGCTCAAACCAGTACATCCAGGTTGGTAGGAAGTTGTCGGAGCCTTCCGCTGTCTCAGTGGTGTCGAGCAGCTTCAGCTCAACCTTCTTATGACCAGCCTTAGACTTCAGGATTTTGACGGCATCGTTGTGAGATAGACCAAGGATCTTTGCACCGTTGACGCTGAGGAGAATGTCACCTCTCTGCAAAAACAAACCAAAACGCCTGACATAAATAACTCACACAGCGGCCGCAAAACTGAGAGTGACAGTTCGGAATCTATTGGTTCTATTAATAGACGTATCGAACCATAAATATTGCCGTCTAATGATTGATCTGGGATGACAGACAAAGTTATGAATTACCTTCACACCGGATCTGGCAGCCGGCCCTTGGTGAAGAGTGTGCATTACATAGAGAGGGGTGTCTCCTCTTTGGCTGCCCACACCGCCCGCAACGCTCAGTCCAAGGCTCTCTCCCTTAGCCTATAATAGAAACCACATCTGCTGCAACGCATCGTCTGCAATGGTTTCTCTATGACTGTGGTGACAAAAAATGTCACAGCTGCACAAATTAAAATCTTTTTCAGCACAGCTGGACTCTTCGTCCGACGTTGACAAATGGATGGAAAGTTTCCAACCGCGACGCTGCGACGGTTCCGTAGGATGAACCGCTCAGTGCGCTATGGTAATGAGGGTCTGCGGTGCATACCTTGGTCACAATGATTGTCTTCTCCTTGCAGCTCGACAGGCATGGCGTGCTGCACAGCTTCTCATCAATGATACTCGGAACGCTCGACAGGTCTGAGTCTCGCCTTGGCCGCAGTCCAACAATGTCTGAATGTCTTCTGAGCCTGACTCTCTTTGCCGTCTGCGGTCGGCTCTTCCGCGACACCACTAATTGCAGCTTACCGTGCGCTGACTGAAAAAGAGGAAAATTTATTACCAGTCAGGCTAGAGATAAAATTTTAGACTGAAACAGGCGGTGACAGATGGGAATTCAGACGTTTAGTACTGATCCGGCTACGAGTTATGATGGATATGCCTCACATCAGACGCTGCCCTCAAGCAATAAGTTATAGAAATAGATAAAACAGGGCACTATTAATCACACGCAACCTGACCGAGTATCAGGCGGTAAACGGAAAGTTCCGATTGGCTCACTGCCAAGAATCCTATCGACCAGCTGTACAGCCGCCTATATTTACCTGTATGTGGTTTGCTGCGTTCTCCTGCGAAAGTATGGACAGATCGTCAGAGTTCACCTCCAGGATCCTGTCATCAACCATGAGCTGCCCGTCGACGTGTGCCACACTGCCTGGGATAAGCTCTCTGACATAGACGCCTGGCGTATTCCTGCAACAAACACAACGACACTCGTTATTGACTCCGCCGCGCCAACGCCAAGTGAGATAAATTGAAAATCTGCATGCATAACGCGACGTCAATGAATACCGATAGATTCTCACCTCTTGCCAGCGAGTTTGATACCCAGCTGTCTGCCGGGTTCCTTTATAAGCGTGATCTTTATTATGTCCTCTTTCTCTATCGGATTGTTCCTGGCCGTGCTGTCCCGGTAGACAGTCATCTTGATGAGAGGCACAATCTGATTGAACGCCCTCTTGGCCTGGTAGTGTGTAGCCTGAGTGAGGTCGACCCCATTTACCTGCCGAAAACCAAAACAATCAATGATTAACGACGGAAAATCGTCACTAGTAATTTCATAGAGAGAGTTATGATTCACTGAAACATCCGCAATCGTGGTATCACACTGCCAAGGCCACTTAAAAGTCTCACAAGTCTAATGTTTTGTCATGCCAACAATCCACTCTCATTAGAGTATGAGAACGCATACAGCACGGTTACAGCTTATGCGTGGAATGGAATGATTTGATTGGCTGATTCAGCTGTTGGTATTCTTTCATTGGTTGCGCAACGGTGGCAGGCATGCGAGAGATAGATACTCTGCCGAGGTGAACTCTCGTTGGCAGTAGATGTACTAACGTCACTACGAGCATTAGAATTTCAATACAATCATCAGTATTTGTTTTTTTATGTAAACTAGAGGCGGGCAGTGTAGACCGGCCAGGCATTGCTGCATATCGCTCCATGTACTCACCTCTAGGATCTGGTCTCCAGGCTTGACCCTGTCGTCTCTGTCGATGAGGCCGTTAGCGAACACCTCCTGCACTGTTACAGCCGTCTGCAAATGGAGCACAGCGATAAATCCATGATCAGGTTTCCATCACGAGGACAAGCGGATCATACATCACGCTGATGGCTACGATGCTGACAGACAGGGTATGGCTGTGAGCGATGTGTGGTCGCCGCAACGACTAGGGAATGCTGGGAGGGGAGGGAGCATTTCATCAGCCTCCGCCGGTTAATCACGCATATAGGGTGTAGGTCAGGTAAGTATTCAGGCAATAATTTAGGATAAAACTTTGATACGCCGAAGAAAATCAGATCACGTTTTGATCTCCGCATTTAGTGATATCAGGCAGACTGTTAATCCAGCGTCGCTCAAGTCTCGATGAATTATTAATATTCAGTAAATTTAAGCAGGTGGTTTTCTGCTGCGACAAACTGGATATTGTCTATAACGAACGCACTCTCGTTTATTGACAGTGGGGAGTTTAGTGTAGCGTCGATATCAACAAATGCATTTGATGGACGGCATATCTGAGCTAGTGGTAACAGGTAGTTGTGGGCGGGTGACTAACCTACCTGTTTACCCGGATGGGGGAGGCCGAGTATTTTTATTGCCTCCTCCACACAGGTCATGTCGCCACGGCAATTACAACCTCAATCAAGCAGAAAAGTGAGTTGAGTGTTTTTAAAAATATGGATTCCCACGGGGACAGTTCTTAATTTCACTAAACCATTCTCAGAGTCACGTCTGTCTGTTTGCGAGTTATGAAATGGCGACATTGCGCAGCTCAATTAGATTTCTTAGGGAATGCCTGGAACGTGAGGAATTTGGACTATGATCAGGCGATTTCGTCAGCAGCAGCAGACAAACAGAGACGGAGAGAGAACAGCTGAGCGCTGTCGGTGATCAGCTGTTTGGTTTGGGATTACGTCTGCCGCTGAGTGAGGTGATAAGATACAGGTAGAATGTGGAGAGGCTTACCAGCGCACTGTCCACTCCGCCAATGATGCTGATGCCCAGGTCACATGACCCTCGTGGCAGCGATATCTTAGTCACCTGACCTTCCTTGATCTGAGCGGTGAGGCTGAAATCTGCAACGAGAGACAGGCGTTGTAGTCTGAGTGGCGACCGACGGACACTGCTAGGGTCAGACATGAGTCAATGCACTTACCTCCGTTGTCACCATACTCGCACTCCCAAAGGTGGCTCTCCATGGCGCTGCGAGGACCCTGGAACTTGCAGCCTTGCTGGTGTCGATGGCAGCGAACAACAGCCCCTTTACACCTGAGACAAACAGACAGACATGACTAAATGGCCAGTGCGATCCACACACCCACGACTCGACAGGAAGGAAGAGATGGACGCATGATGAAACGGTACCTGACCAGACGATTACCATATAAAACAGTCTAAAGGTGCAAATTAGTGATCACGCCACCCTAATGGAAACTACCCACTCCAGACCGCAGGCAGGAGGATGCGATGACAGCACAAGTTTTATTGTCAAACTAAATTTGGACTGTCGTTTTAACTAATGATCTGCCGTCTGACTTTTTCTTGTCAGACTGCCAACGGCATCTGCAGCAGAGATCGTCTTTCCTATCAATCAAAGGATATTAGTCTGATGGAGAACCGCAGCAGGTAGGACTACGGCTTGTTATACCTGCTTAAGCTGACGATCAGTACGCACCAATTTATCATTAAGATAATTTTTCTCGTTCAAAGAGACCGCAAGAGGCTCTTTCCATTCATGCGCAGCCGTCACTAGTTCACCGAGACGGCGCCACACATTTTACGTAACGCAAGACAGTGTGCGACTGACCGTACCTGTAAAGGAGGTGACTTTCCAGGTTGCATCTATGGAGCACCTCTTCACAGTAGTCCACGTTGGGACAAACCACTTCCAGCTTGTCCAATAACCTGTGAGCAGTAAAAATAGTTCGTTCATGCACCGAATTGGCAGCCAGTCAACATAAATGTACCAAACCGATAAAGTGCATGTATACTGGCACACTGACCAGCCATACGCGCCTGCGGACAGACACGATTGACAGCATGTGTGACAGCATGGCCATTGAAATATGTAATTAGCTCTAATTGATTCGGTTTGATACTACAGCACTAAGCAAACAATCGTCAATTTAGATTTATTGTTTATACTGGGCATCTTATGAGCTGGACCAAGCTCTCCCGGGATCGATCTGCGTTGTGGCAACGGGGTGTCAAGGGACTACGGTATGTTTGAGATCTGATGTAGTCTCTTACCTCCTCATGATCACCGATGCTGGTTGAAGGTCGGCCGTCTGCAGAGCGCTGCGATCGTTGGGACACGTGTTCTGTAGCTTCAGGAAGTTTCTGATGCATCGGGTGCAGAAAGTGTGGCCGCACTTCGTGTTGACTGGATCGACGAGCGTCTGGAGGCAAATGCTGCACGTCAGGTCGTCATCGACGGGCTGATGGTAGTCGTATAGATGACTGTCTGTGGGACTGTGGAACTGGCCGCAAGTCTTACAGAGGCGAGCTATGGGCCTGTCCGATACGCTCATCATCCTCAACTCCTTCTATAAAACCGAGCACCACAGGGATTAACAAACCAGCACAGACAAACACCTGTCCAGCAATAACTAACAGTAAACTTAACTACAATCCTAGTCATTCAGATACAAAACAAGATAAAGAGTGAAGAAGAGAAGAAAGAGCCTATTGATGGGACACTAACCGGAGAAATACGGAATGTGTTCATCCAGTTGTGATCGTACCGATCCCAAAGCAGTGACAATGTTGACTCGTACATGGTGAGAGAGAGAGAGAGTGAGAGAGAGAGAGAGAGAGAGACAGAGAAATCCTAACTAAGTGACTAGGCTATCTATCTTATCATTAAGTCTATTCGGTTGATGCCCAGTTTATATATCCCATCCTGGTTGTCGGCAGAGCGAACCATCCAATGAGAGTCCTCTCTCACTCGCAGACTTTGATCGATGGCTTGTTGATACACGGATGGCTGGTCACGATTACACACAGACCTGGTCTACCTCTCTCCCCTGTCTACCTGCCCGCTGGCAACACTGTCTAAGTTCGTCATTGTCTCCGCACGTGGACGGTCAGCATGTGTGCCACGGGTATGGGCAAAATTAATAACTTTGTTTATACTGAAAATATTTTTGGAAAATGGTCAAAATTCTAGTCGGTGAAATCATGAAATTGTCTGTCTGTCATGTGGCACAGTTTGGCATGAATTGAGAGCCGCCTCAACTCGATCAAAGAGGTGACACGTGAGAGTTTTGTCGCAAAAACATCCGAGAGAATGTTTTGGAAGAGTGGCGTAATTTTGTGAACTAATGTATCTCAGTCAGCCATTGAAATCTGAAGGCGACGTATGTCCGAATTGAACACCAACCAGGGGGCAAATATGGCCTCATTTTCTATCTCGTGATCCGCTGGAACGTACAGACGATCAAAGATTCGTGTTACACACATAGACACCATGGCTAACAAATCTCAAGGAGTGCAAAACACGTTATAGAAAATGTGTTCGCCTTGGGTGGAGAAATTATTAACCTTTACAGACAGCAGAACAGAGAGTAAAACCTTCGTCAACAAACCAGCTGATTGCCTATTAAGGAAAAGAAACCGCTGCTTGGTTGTTGACATACCTGTATCGATAGTGACTTAATCCAATGATAAAGGTGTCACTGCTCTCTCCAACTTATCTCAAAGCGGTGGCAAACAAGTATCATCTAGTGCTAGCAGGTTGCTGTCGAGGCAGTGCCCACCGACAGTCCAGCTAGCAGATGAGGAGCGAGAGGACAGCTGTCTTCCAAGCCGCACAGCAGACTGCCGACTGAGGACTGACAGCTTCGCACACGTGCCTGATTGAAACCGATCAATGGGGCTGAAGGACAATAATTACTAGGCGTTTTATTAGCAGATTTGTTTAGACCGGTCTGTCACTGTTAAGGCTTCTCGATGAAGCTGCAGGTTACCGCTTGTAGGCCCAGTCTGTTCTATTCATGAGTAGCTGGAGAGGGTGAGTGATAGTTATAAGCAATGACACCTCTTCCTCCCTCAAACCCCTTCTTTATATGGGAAGAGAGGGAGAGGGAAGGAAGGAGAGAGAGGACGGGAAAGAGGAGGGAAGAGAGGGAGAGAAAGGCAGGGAGCAGGAGGGGAAAGAGAGGGAGGGAAGGAGAGAGGTGAGAGGGAGGAGGGGAGGGAGAGAGGCAGGAAGGGAGATAGGTGGTGCATAGGGAGAGGAAGGGAGGGAGGAAGGGAGGTGGGGAGAGAGGGAGGTGGGGGGAGAGGGAGGTGGGAGAGAGAGGAGGGGAGGGAGGGGGG
>ERZ1740065.2490-NODE-2490-length-11446-cov-10.867527_pt1 | contig 11446 bp, 6 predicted proteins | sample MGYA00581738_ERZ1740065 | MGnify/ENA primary metagenome ERZ1740065 (study PRJEB43018, sample SAMN04849749) | marine metagenome | isolation source: floating plastic debris | place: Pacific Ocean | collected 2008-09-01 | study: EMG produced TPA metagenomics...
CCACAAAACCCTTCCAACTCATACCCTACAAAAACATTGTACCGCCAAGACCTCCCCCTCCCCACCCCCCCCCCCAACAACTGACAAGTCATTGACAAGTCATTGACAAGTTAGGGACAAGCCAGCCAAGTGCTACACAGTGTGCTACATGAATGCTAAAGCGCTCTGAACCTGGCTCTAAAAATATCCATCAACAGGAGTCGATCTCATCAACCCTCCATGCGGTGAGGGTGACTGGATACTAGATCTAACGGGAGCAATGGTATGCCAACATCTGCTGCTGACAGACAGGCGGCCCATTTCAATGTAAACATAGGTCAGTGTGTGGGCAGTCACAAGCCATGGTAGTAGTAGTAGTAGGGTCAAGTAAGCATCACAACAATTTGACAAAGTTCTACATCATTCAAGTAAACTTCATTGATAGAAAGCAGGTGTTCCTACTAACAGCCCTACTTACAAGTGAGAGTTGACAGTTCAAAGGTCATCATTCAAATATGGAGGTCATCAGTAAGCATCATTACTGCATTCTTAGCCCAGTTTTTCACCCTAATCAAGGTCTCATGTTAGATAAAGGGTAGGCAGATGCTACTGATATAGTCTGAGATAGTCTGCAGTAGGTACCCGATCTCTGTATCAGATCCATACAGCCACGTGGTGTGCAGGGAGGGATACACCTCGACAGATCGCCCTGAGCCAGATGACCGGCATTTGCTGCTGTCAGTCCATCAACATCCTTACTGCACTCCACAGCATTCGTAACCTGATAAAATACAGATATACCATTACTGCCACAAAACTACAAAACCTCGAAGTTAGAGGACAGTTGTTGTCTTACAGCGTGAGTGTCGATATCCCGATCGGTGTCGAGAGGCAGCTGCACTATGATCCCATGAATGTCTGGATCCGCGTTCAGATCATTTATCTTCTCCATGATCTGTGCAATATTGAATCAAAACTCAAAACAAGGAAAACTCTGCCAGAAAACCATGAGCAGCTTTTTTTCAGCCAAGTTACCTCTGACTGGGAGGCTGACTTCGATAGACGGACGTGCGACGCATTGATTCCAACATCCTGAGCCGCTTTGAGCTTCTTGCCAATGTAGACATTGGACTCGGACAAGTCTCCCACCTAGAATAGCAGCGTGAGATTGCACAGCGCACATACTAGCCTATGCCCACTGCCTGGTGTGGTCTGTGCATCCGACCATCACAGACGTACAGAATAAATTTTTATTTGGAAGCATTGGTCAAAAGCTGAAAGAGAAGACTAGACTTGATTAGTATTTTATCTGTCGATTCTACATCAATCCCTGTCCACAACATGGTTTCCAGCATCGAGTTAGTACCTGTACAATCGCTAGACCAGGAGAAAACGAGGGAGTCTCTTTCTTCAGATCACCGATGCTAGACTTGAGCTCTTTCAGAATCTCGCTACAATAAAATTATTCTAAGAGGTTAGAAGCGACTACGTAATTGGCAGGAATGCATAAACACCGACAGTTCACTGCAGCTTGCTACATCAATCATCGTCGGGTAGCTCGTTGATAATGAAGCACAGTTACTGACGCACGACATATCACGACAATTCCAAAAGTATCAACGAACCGACCTAGAAGCATCTTTACCACTCAATACTGTGGCCATTGCTAAATACACCAACGGTTCTTGCGACGCTTGCAGAGATGTGTAACCTGCGACCTCAACTCTCAATCTTCAACTCTCAGTGCGCACACGCGGGCGGAGAAAAGCAAAGTTTCATTAAATACTTCGAGACATATTGGGGTGTCTTAGCAATCGCCCCATTAACAATTCTCCTTCCTCGATTAGTCATATTACTCGGAGCCGAAGACCTAAGCTTATGTTTAATGCCGAATGAAGGTCATGTATCGTTGTTTGCGACATCACGAACCCTTCGTCGAGATTGGGCTCTTCCAGGAAAGGAAGGGACAAGAGACTGCACCACGTTCGCTCTGCTAGTTTCCCCAAATCATCTAGGTTTTGCTGCCAGGGAGCGAGGATCCAGAAATTTAACGAGTTATTTGAGACGATAATTCATACTGCTTCTATATCACTGGTGACAAATTCTTCGTTTAATAGGGTGCGAGACAGAGTTGCTGTCTGAGGTATGTATACGCCTAAGGCAGTCAGTAGGATTATTTATGTGATGTGATTATAATCGTCTAATGTACAAACTATATGACATGATTTTGTGAACTTTTTTATGATGCATACCTACCATTTTCTGCGTATTGGTTGTATATCTATTGAGTGGAAAAGTTGGTTAATAATTAAAAACTAAGTTGCACCCACCTTTGCTCCGTCGTCTCATCAGTTGGTTGTCAGCTCATGCTGTAAGGTGCTGGATGGTCAGAAAAGCCTTTCGCGTGGCTGAATAACCCCTGAACTACGAAACTAGCACAAGAGCCCTTTCTGACATCACTTTGACCGTGAATCGACCTGGGATCTCTCCTATCTGCCAACCTTCTAACCAACCCACTTTAAGTTAATTCTCATTTCTATTTACGTTGGTATGCACCAGATACTATTTCAGAGGGCGCTATTATGGGGAGTGACAAGAATATGGAAATGGCTCTGAAAACTGCACTTGCCACTGCTGATAGTTGGATACTACCGCTCACAGAAGTACGCCGTTCTGGTTTATCATCAGGTGATATATTGCGTATGCTGCAATTATATGCTCACTCTTTGTCTGATTCAGTACTTTAATTGGTAATAATTTCAACTTGGCAATTATAACGAGGTTCTATTTATAGCGTTTATAATGAGTTGTTCAGCAACGATGTCAAAACCTTCATTTTAGTTCTATGAAGCTTAGTAAGCCTACATGTCACTCATCCCATCTGTTATAGTTACAGCCAATATGTTTGGCTCTCACATAAAACCGTTATAATTTAGGTCACAATAATTACCACAGTTACAGTATGATATTTATGGTGTTGAAGGAAATGAATGGCCACCCCACCCCACCCCACTCATCATACCTTATCCACTCACATCTCCTACTTATACCCTGGAGTTTCAACCTCAGAAAAGTAATACCACTACCAGCTAGGTGCTTTCAAAGCCACCAGCATGCTGTTGTTCTGCACTCATTTGGACTGATTAAATGTGATGATCATATTTAGTAATCTCACTGTAATGATAGCAATAGATGATAATGATAGCGTTTGGTTATATCATATATAATATATTATTATAGTATAATATTATATTATATGATATACTATATATACTTGTACAGTTAGTTATTTAATTAGTTTAATTATTTATCTATGGTTATACTGTTTGGGTATGTGAATCTGCAGTCAGCTATTGATGAAGTAGAGGCTAGTAGTTTTCAAGCCCTGGATACCATATCTCTGATAGGTCGTGACCTCTAGCCTGACCCGTTGGTTGTGCTGTATAGTTATGTCAGATAGTTCTCCCTCCTCTTTTCCTCTAATAATCCTTACCGGAATTCAGTGTCATGTAGTGAATCGATCATGAATTCAAAAGTTAAGAATTTCATAGATATTCACTTCCTAACTTACTTTTATCTGTCTGAATTTGTAACAAATGCAATGCAGAGGTACAGTAGTGGAGCACTTACCTTCGGCACTTACCCTCGGCACTTACCCTCGGCACTTACCCTCGGCACTTTATCTACATGCCAACTAATAATTATGGAGGTCTTTTATGATCCCTTTTACTATTCTAGTCAGATTGTTCATCTCTTTCTGATGAAATTTAGAACTCAAGAGCTTACTATACACGGCAGTATTTAGCTGTCTCGGTTCACACCTGTCCCAGCCTCAGAATTCAACATAACGTTATCAGTGTACATTTTTTCAGGAATCAGGATGGCATGGAACTTTATCATAGTAATATATTTTATCTAACAATCAATATTGAATTGACTAGAATTATAGTAGCAGCCTTGAGAGTTGATCATATCTGCATTGTTTGATAGTAATCGACCTCAAGTCCGCTCTCACTTCACTTTCTTCGTACGGTGTTGGTTGACACGTGGCTGGCAATGCTCACTGCTTGATGGCAATAGTTGTTGCATTGGAGCGTTGTTGCGTTAGGTTTGTACAGACAGCTGCACTGCACTCTATCTATTGAAACTCGCAGGATCCATTGCCAGGGAATGTACTATCCACGGATCAGCTTTAGCACCTTTTCTGAACTCATCCACGGTCAGCATGCCATCCTTGTCCTGAAAATTCAATGATCAAAGACGGGCTTATTCGAGATGAATTACGGTAAGAAAGATCTCTATCACAGTGGTACTGCATCATTTGAATTTCCGATTTTAGATTTTCCTATACTTTTGTGGTATTTCTCCTTATTTCTTTCTAGTTTGTCAATGAAGACTAGAACTAGCAGTTGAAATTACTTGTCTTTTTTATGTTAGCAGAAAGTTGGGTCAAATGTAATTTTCTGGAGAGATCTCCATTGATAACTATTAAGAAACATGTGCGATAAATAGATTAATTAAATATAATATATAATATACTATAATAAATGAAAATGTTATTTTATTTATTCATGACGGAAAAAATACCCTATGTTATACATTATGAAATAAGTGCTCCATTCTGCCTTCCTATGCAGTGGCTGGAAGCTTATGTACTGCAGAGCATGAGCACTTCCCTTTGACTGTTCATGATTTGGAATTGTCTTCTCTATGCACGTAAAATCTCAGCTTAAAAATCTAAAAGAATAAGTTGAAGGAACTGTTTTGAGAGCTGCTAGTACAATCTAGTGTGTCAGAGATGATACTTCAAATCTAAAACAAAACATTTTTTATTTGAGGACATATATTTGCACCGCCATCTATCACAAATTTGTTTGTAAAAATACTTCTTCCAATTATCGCAAACAGCCTCATTTGAATATGGATATATTTGCTGTTTTCATTCTTTTCTCACCCCTAATAATTACCAAAAACCTGAAAAGTAGACCAATACACGAACTTCTTGTTTTACAGTACTGTAGAACTAGATTTGATAGCGACAGTCTAATACTGCGAAAATAGCGACAAAAAATGATCACTGTCATTGGATTTCGCTATAGAAAATATACCCATTATACCTTATATGGGAGTTATCCTCTCATTTATGGAATCGCTATCATTAGATTGCTATTATTTTTATTTCTAGCCCATTTTCATGAAAGCGCTAACATTTGTGTCGCTATCAAATCCGGTTCTACAGTATGTCCATAAGTTTATCAACGTTAGTTCATCAGGTACAGTATTTAACCAATCGGCAAACAGTGAAATTGATGGATTTGATGCTCAGGTGAAGTTTCGTATGTTTATGGTAAGCAGATACAGTAAATCTACAAATAAAAGCTAGCTAAAACTGAGTTTGTGATGTCCATTGCTATAAAATACGTTCACCTTCCAATACCGCAAAGCAAACCTAGATTTTATAGTCAACCTATTGGAGTTGTCTTCTTCCGCATCTGGCTGGGCCAGTTTGAACGAGTTTGAACAACCTCCCAGAGCTATTTAGGAGTGATATATCAGGTTATTGATGATGATCATTATTGTTAGTGAAAATGAATAAGATATAACCAGTAACCTGCGAGATTCAATCAACTGAGCGTACGAGAGAGGGTAACTATGGTGATCTTACCCTGCCTATCCACTGGTTTTCCTATCACTGCGTGCGCAAATAAACCGTGCTGACTTGAAAAAAGTTCCCATACTCGCAAAGGGTAGAGGCGGGCCAGATGGGGAAGAAGACAACTCGAATTGTCGATTCAAAAATTACTTGATCACTTGAGAAGGCTTGCTGTATTTGTTAGTATAAATTAGTGCTACATTTCAATCGAGTTATTCTAATATTAACTAAGATTAATTGTTCAGGAGATTAATTTTATGCCATGAGATTAATCTTGTGGCTATTTGAGGGTAAATTTCACTGATAAACCAAGAGCAATATGCTACACAGATCTGTGAACAAGTATGATAGCATATTTATCTAAGCAAACTCGACACCAGTGCATTTGACTAACAGTAATGAACCACCAAAGACATTACAGTAATGTCAATGTCAGCTGCTGCAGCTGGCAGCAAAGATCCTGCTGTGAACTCTGTAGTTCAGTAGCTAGTTTTTGGTGGCAAGATTAAAAAAAGATTAATTCAAGATTAAAAATATTAATTAAGATTAATTATTATGAAGAAACGCAGCACTAGTATAAATAACTCACGAAATCCATCATTTCAAATATCTGTGTAGCCTTCCTTTCCGCTGTCACTCCTCCATTGTCTCCAACCATCTCATAGATGGCTGTGATTATTTTTACCATTTCCTCTCTCGATATCTGTCCGTCACGATCAATGTCGTACAGCGAGAACGCCCCTACAGTTAAATATGAACAACGTTGAGGCCGATCCGTAGCTACAGACCATCGGTGGTCAAGCTAGTAGGCTTACATACAGACCCAATCGTAGGGAGAAAATATTACTTGTACTATATGTGTCCATATACTGTACACCCAAATATGTTAGTGAGCAAAATATTATAGCGTTTTGTTGTAATGAGCGTAGAACTTTTAGCGATTTCCTCTGAGCGTGTATATAACATAAAGAGCTATCAAAAATGTAGCATTCAACTTTAATAGCGTTCTCTTCCAGTTGCTATTATAGCTATTATTGTGAGGTCACTATTATAGCTATTATTGTGAGGTCACTATTATAGCTATTATTGGGAGGTCGGAGGTCACTATTATAGCTATTATTGTGAGGTTGCTAAAATATTTGGATTTACAGTATATGCATTGGATGACCAATTTGAGCAACACTAGGCACCAGTGATTTCACATCCCTTGGAGTTCAAAAGTCTGTTGACATGATCTCGTAGTTAGTTATACAAGCCATGACAGCAGGTTTGCATAGCTGCATTCATGCCTATCAGTCACACAGGTGTAGAATGAGGACTAACACACTAGGCAATATAGACCTATGTATATTTGCAAATCTCTAGTCAGAGCAATCATAACCATAAACTACTACATAAGCCCATGTGAAGAAGAACAAATTTTATCCATTTGTCACACCAGGGACCTCTGGACAGAGCTTCGTCCAACTTAACGTGGTTTATGGCTTGTCATAGGGTCACGAACTCTCTTAGCATGCTGTTTGCTATTGCTGCAGTCCACATCTGATGCTGGAGGGAGACAAGCCTTTTTCAACTGGGTTTGCATGCAGCTGAATGTTAGCATCATATCCCCTCAGAATTAAGACCTATGTAGTATTGTTGAGAGATTATGGTATCTCTTGTTCCAAACACATATTGACTGCAAATACGGACAGAACTAATACAGCGTGGCCATTACTATACGTATTAGTACTAGTACTGGCCTTTGACTAATACTGAAACAGCTTGCTTCCATTGTTGCTAAGCAACAGATCTTTGGGCACAGCCCATTGGCACCAGTCTGGATATTTCCTCTGCATGAAGTTCTGACAATTATATTAGGCAGGGAGAGAGAGAGAGAGAGAGAGAGAGAATCAACTGCTCATTAAATCATGCCTTCACGCTTGTAGTAACGCAGCCGCGGAATGCCAATAAGTGCTGTTGGTGTGGAGGGGGTGAGACAGAATCTATTGTGTTCATGGTGTGAATCAAGGGTTTAATTTCCGTGACTTACATGTTAGCTTCTCATCGATGTTCCCTCGAGAGGTTATGGACAACGCCATTATGAACTCGTTAAATGTTATGTTGCCGTCGAGGTCTTTGTCGAAGACGTTGAATACGAATCCAGCAAAACTAGTCGGATCCCCTTTTGGAAACACCTGCTTGTAGATGTTCTGAAACTCCTGCAATATGAATCCATATAGTAAGCTCAGAGAGGCGATCTGTTTCTTGGAATTCTTTAGATTTGCACATGCATGACGATGGCCTCTTCGTCTGCGCAGTTTTACGACAGTAAATGCTGGACATGTTTATTCATAGCCCAGCTGCCGCTGTAGAAAGTGATTTGGGACTAGCAGAAGTCCACTTGTCACTGCTTGTAGACGATTAGGTTACGTTCATCTAACGAATCTATGCTGATGAGTCCACTCAGATGGTGGATAAATGCATTTCGAAACAGCAGTTAATTATGTGGAGTGGATGAAGCAGAGCTGATTTGCTGTACACCTTAATAAACTCCCGAAGTCCATCTGTTACAAGGTCATCGTACTCCGAATCCATCTGCTCACTGGAGTTGCAGAATGTCAAGCCGTACAAATGTGTACGCATGGATGCTTTGTACACCGCTATTGTGCACTACTAAATACGGTGTGACATGTGACGTGTGATGTGTGACGTTCTACGTCTATGTTTTTCAGTTTTTATTGCATCCACTTACCTCTTTCTTTAACATCCCCGTTGGGCAGTCCTTCAAAAACAGTTGATGCCTACAAAATGCAAAATATCTAATAGCCCAGTACAGTAACAACGTTCATCAACAATACCCTTTCATTGTTGTGTGAAGTATTGGGACACGTCGCAAGGTGATAGGGAGAGGAGAGAAGGAAAGGGAAGGAATGGAGGATGAGTAGGCAAGAGCCTATGGTGCATATAGAATGCAGGTTTATGACCTCTTTTAGTGAGCTAGACCTCTCGAAACTTGAGATATAATAGAATAAGAAACATCAGTCGTAGAGTTTCAGATATCAAGTGACAATGACTGTTTGAAATCAAGAGGGAGAGGAGGAAAATGTGGAGGCATCAAGATATAGAAAGCGATGGAGACAGAGAGCAGTAGGGAGCAGAGAGAGGGACGGAATAGGGAGGAGAGTGGGCGGCAGAGAGATTGGGGATGAGGACAGAAAGAGGAGGGATCGAGACAGAAAGAGAGGATGGATGGGGATGGAGAGAGGAAAGATCGGGATAGAGAGAGAGGATGGATGGGGATGGAGAGAGGAAAGATCGGGACAGAGAGAGGATGGATGGGGATGGAGAGAGGACGAATGGGGCAGAGAAAGAGAGGGAGGGGAGGGAGAGGGAAGGAAGAGGCAAGGGGAGTGTGAGAGATGGAGGGAGAGAATATAGAGGGGAGAGGTAAGCAAGGTGAGGTAGAGAGGGGGAAGGGGGAGGTAGAGGGCGATGGGATAGATGGGTGGGAAGAGGTAGAGGGGCAGGTAGAAGGAGGGGAGGTAGATGGGTGGAGAGGTGGAGGGAGAGAAGGTAGAGGGAGGGGCTAGAACAAGAAAATAAGCATCAAAAAGATTGAGAATATGAAACCAGCGGATATTGGAGGCTGGTGGATGGTTAAACTATGAGGCAGATTGAAGCTAATGCAGGTGAAACAGATGTAGTACAATGTGCGAATTCGCGGGAAATCTCATTGTACTCAAAAATTGTTGATGAAGGCTCCCTGCACACTCAAGCAGTGCAGCGAGATAATATCATGCCTTGGGGAGCGTTCAATAAATATGTAAGCTATTAATGGTAAGTGGGGGCACTATGTACAGTTCAGTCAAACGCCTCTCCCACTGGAGAGCTTGTATACGGCGAAATATCCTCCATCCTTCAGTTCACATACAGCCAGGGTTGTCTTCAACTCCTAGTCTCACAGCAATGTAACAATCTGTAACAGTGACTACTCTCTTTACTCACCATCTCCTTATTTCTTCTGCATCAACTACAAAACCAGAGCTGTCGTGTTGGACTATAGTGTAACTACCATGAGTTCATATACAACATGTAGACGTGACTGATCTTGCTTACAATACGTTTTGCTTGTCAGTTCCTCCAGGTCTTTGTCAGTCAGATGAGTCCTTGAACTCCGTGTCATCAAGCCATTACCCATGGCCGGATGCTCAAATGATTTATTGCACAGCTGGTTCAGATACGAAGTCTATCACATGACCTTCCTAACTCTTTGTTGATAGCTAAGCCCTAGTACATAGTGCCTGTACAGCAAGACAAAGTTAGTCTACAGCTCTGCTATACTGTATTGTCGTTGCGCTATGTGCTGCCGTCGCGCTATGTGCTGCCGTGTGTGAAATGAAAGGGCAGTCATTATGACTATTGCTCTACCTTCATATGGTAATCAATAACTGGCAATTGCATTCTGAACCGAATCATAACGTCATGCTCTGATAAGCAGAGACCAGCTATTATATCAGGGTGTAAGTATCAAGGCATACAAGCAGCCGAATCTATGATTGGACCTCCCCTGCTGTTGAGTGAGCCGGCCTCATAATAGTTCCGTGGGTTTTATTTATCTCTGACTGCGACCTCTCCCGTAGAATGTGCCATGTTAAGATGCAGCTGTTGGGCCTCTGCAGCATGTTCCTGCGGTAATCCTTTATACCTCCGCCATCTTCAATAAGTCTTTTCAATAACTCTATTGATTTTCTCCACTCGGCTTGAGTGCTGCAAAAACAGGCTGTAGATCACAGCATACTAACATATTCTAGTTGTCATTTGAGCAGCAAGTGAGAAAGCTGTGGCGTAACGCGCCCCTTGGTCACACTGTCACGAACAGTTACGGGTCAATGAAGTGCATTTCCACTGCAACTCGATGAACACTGGCCTATAGAAGATTAAGAGCACCTGCTCCCATATTATAGCATGTTTAGAGTAGTGAGCTTGTTAAAGGCTCAACGCATCTTGTACTAAATTACTGCATTATTGGCTTACAGGAAAATCAATCTAAGCACAATTATTGAGTCATTAAAATATTGACCAACCAATAAATGAAATGGTATTATGATGCTATTACCAGTTGTTAATAGTCGAGTCGGTATTTAGGTTGTTATCTAACAGTATCATGTCTAACCTTACCAATGAGATACCATTTAAGCACTGCATGAGTTCTCATTCTCACACTAGCTGTATGTGATATAATCATCTGCAGTAATATAGGTTTAGATACTTTCTTGGCTTTGGAAGGATGCTAGAGTTTTTCTGTAATGAGTTAATGACACCATTGGTATCACCCATCACCTTATCAACTTTCTCATTCAAACTTCACCCATGTTGTGTATATAGTCAGCCTGTCGATTGATAGCGTGATAAAAGGCATTTGTCTTTGACTCTTCATGCGTCATGAAAACAAGCACTTGCTCGCTGTGTCATGATCAGATGTCAAACAAACTGAGTGCTGCTCAATGATGCAGATGCACAGAGTTGTCAACAAGAATCCAAAGGAATATCATCTTGTGTTTCATATTCATAATCGATACCGTCATGAGTTATGAACACTCAGGCTAGCTTTCTGTTCTTATGCTATTAGATGGGTGCATTCCCTTGATGTCATGATACCAAAGTACCTTGCTGCACTGGTTTGGGTTATACACCACATCACGGTTTGATGATGCGTCGAGCACATATACCACGCTTACCATGCTTACCACGCTTAACACGCTTCCCACGCTTACCACGCTTACAACGCTTACCACACTAACCACCATAACCACCATTAAAACGATAGCCACG
>ERZ1740065.2491-NODE-2491-length-11442-cov-11.720119_pt1 | contig 11442 bp, 14 predicted proteins | sample MGYA00581738_ERZ1740065 | MGnify/ENA primary metagenome ERZ1740065 (study PRJEB43018, sample SAMN04849749) | marine metagenome | isolation source: floating plastic debris | place: Pacific Ocean | collected 2008-09-01 | study: EMG produced TPA metagenomics...
GTATTGGTATCTGTATTGTATTGGTATATTAGTACTGTATTTATTTCATTATATGTGTTATATTATTGTGCAGTAACATTGGCCATCATTTGTGATAACAATGATTTTATATTTTACTTCTTAGATATAGGTCGTTTTCAACTACATATAGGTTGTTTTCAGATGATCCATCAGTGCTCATTTGCTTCTTCTCTCTCATCTACAAGGCCTTCCCTTCTCTTCGTTTGTTAACTCCCTGAGAAATTGTGCTAATAGCTTCACTGTCTGTTTGGTAGAGGTTTCAAAACGCGACGGACAACGCGGTACAATCGTTTCAGAAGTAAAGAAAGGCAGCCCAGCGTACAGGTTAGTTGTAGCATCGTCTGCCCCACCATCCCGTCCCCTAAATATATTTGCATACTCCAGGAGTAGTGGAGTGGAGAGTAATGTCTTCTTTTTTCGAGGAATTTTGATATTGTATTCATACATTCTGCAGGTCAGGTATGGTTCATATCGGAGACAAGGTGGTCAGCATTGACAGCATCAACGTCACCAGCTGTACAGCGGGTGATGCCAGGCAGATCCTCGCAAACACTGGCAGTGTGGTCAAACTCAAGTTGCTCGAATCCTTCACTGGTACGCTGCCAGCATATCTTGGTAACAAATTCACATAGATGCTGGCTACGACAGAGCCGATTTTCCAGACGGTATAACGCTGTCGTTGTCGCCGACGATATGTTTACGTCATTCGAGACTACTCCAATGATTCTAATACTACCATCAGCTATATAGAATGTCTAATGGAGTGGTATACTTCTGCCTCCATGTTGTTTTATATGTAGTGATCAGAAATATGATAATATAATATGAATAGATATTATGATAATATAAATAATATAAAACTATTAGTTTACTTCTCACTTGTTGATGTCACAATAACATTACTGCAATATGGGTGAAATTTCTATAAAGGTGGAAGTTCACGTTTTGTTTCTATTTTCTCCGATTATTGTCCCGTATACTGAGTCGAATGATCTTCTACTGCAGCAGAAGATGATGAGTGCAACGGTAAACTTGTTTTTACCGTGGAGATTCAGAGGAGAGGCAATCCCGTCGGCTTGACCATTGCCGGTAGAGATGGCGGCAGCTGCCAACACATCTTCATATCGGAGATCGCTCGAGGAGGCGTGGCCGACAGGTGGGTCATTGTCATTGACCGATATTGTCATATGTATGAGCCACGGATGCGACCCGATATTGGCGTTTAGTTGTACGCCGTTTTATGACGTGAATCAAGTTGTATTTTGTTGGCAATCGATATACGGTCATAAACGAGTGATGTACATCAAGTACCAGCAGGGTAGCTGTCGCCATCACCGTCACCGTCCCAGTCACTGTCACAGTCTCCATCACCGCCACAGTCACCGTCACAGTCTCCATCACCGCCACAGTCACCGTCACAGTCTCCATCAACGTCACAGTCAAACTCCTGCTGCGTATGAAACCATGAGAGCCCTTGTTACCTGCCTCTCTACCACGACCTTTCACCTCTCTCTTCTTATATATGATATCACTGCCTACTTCTCCCCTCTCTACAAATATACTTCCATCTACCCCTTGTCTACCTCTTCCCGTTCTCTCTTCCACCATACCCACCCTTTCTTTCGCCTCTCATTCTACCCTCCGTATGCTCCCACATATCATGTAAATTTCAAGTTTCGTTTCCCTATAGTGTCGGCGCTGTTCGTGTTGGTGACAGACTGCTGGCCATCAATGGTAATACACTGAAGGGAATGACCGTGTCACACGCAGTACAGCTGTTACAGAACGTCGGTGATGTCGTCTGCCTGAAGATCTGCCGCGAACTTCGTAAGCGCCGTTACGTTTTCCAGCTGTATGGTTCCCGAGTCCTTCCCATGACTTATTCCTGGTATACTCTTATTGTAGCTGCTGCTGGACTGCAGTCAACTCAACCAGTCACCACCAAGGTATGCTCAGGCCTCCAAATTCTGTCCATTTTCCATTTTATTTTCATCCACATGCCAAATCAGTGTGTTGGGTAGTTGAAAGTTTCCCCTGGTAGTAGTAGAGCGCTATATATACAGAGGCTAATAGTGCATATTCTGCTTCAGGCCATTATCCTGTGGTGAAATTGCATTAGCAGTTACACTTACAATTACACTACAGAGCATTATTCTTTGTGAGCTCTATTCAACAGTCTACTAATGACAAAACAGATATCCACCAGTGTTGTCTAGGTTGTGTAGGTCTCTGGGTGGACTCAAGGCAATATAGAGAAAATCCATAGTGCAAAACTGAACTATGTACAGCGTGGCTATTATTGCTGGAACTGGAAACACAATAACTGGTACCACAAGATGACTCTACACGCCATAAATGTCAAAATTAAAATGAACAGTAACAAAATATTTGTGTAAAGTGAGAACGATAACAATATTGCGTAACGGGAACATAAACCAATGCCACCAAAACTAACATGTGTATAAAATTGTAAAAATACTAGCATGGAGCAGATGGTGATGATACTGTTAACTGGCAAACGATTATCAAATAACAAACATAAGACGATGAAGACATCAATGGAATATACTGAGGCCCCTGTCCGTATGATTTAGGAAGTGAATTGTAGTCGGGGGGGGGGGGAGGGGGGTGGAGAGGGGGGGAGGGTTAACACACTGTTGACGGGGGTAGTGGAAGTATGGCAGCCTGGGCGCCAAACATTTGCGCCAGTTTTGGATTTGAGAGTGACTATGCAATGGGAGCGGGTGGGTGCCATGACGGTGTGCGTATATGAGCAGGTGTCACACAGGTTGACATTGCAGTTTTGACAGTGTCTGCCAGCCGTAGCGTATAGAGCCTGTACAGCGCAATTGTCGCACATCGCTTCATACTTCCATGTTTGGTAGAGCTCGTCATGCGATTGGTCCAACACCTTCAATAATAGAAAGAAACGCCCAATCAGACAATTCCAGCGAATATGATCTTGTGGTGTCCAATGACCAGGGTCATAATTCGGCGAGATTTATAGTCCTTGGTATAGAATGTAGGTAATACTGTACAACAGGAAATTTATGCGAGCACAATCTTTGCGTTTTATTTTGTGAAATAATTTTGAGAAAATGCATGTTTGCGTTCTGTGCTGCTAGTCTGTAGACAATCAACTAACCAAAGAAGTTAAACGAGCGCAAAAATTTCTTGTTCTACAGTAGTGGTTAGGAGTGACAGTGGGTAGGAGTGACAGTGGGTAGGAGTGACAGTGGGTAGGAGTGACAGTGAGTAGGAGTGACAGTGAGTTTTCTATCTAGAAATTACATCCTATACTTTGAGAAGAATTGTATTATAACAGTAATTGGACTCAAAGTAAAGCATGTGAGGCAGATTACGTAAAACGACATAAAACGATCATCATCTCTCATGAATAGATTCGGTATTTTCTATACACCGAGGATGTCACATGACAAGCCTCCCTGCTGTAGTACATATGTGTACACATCAAGTTAAAAATTGAATCATCTCTAATGATATCCACGTGTGGAAACCAATTGACAGGTAGAACAACTGTGACACAGTGTTCAATAACCCAGTAATAAATGCACCTATTTCACTGTGAACCAGGAAATATAGAAGCCGGGTTCTCAGAGGGAGTCAAGCTGACACCCACCTTGTGGCTGAGATGCCATATGCCCCACGGCGGTGCGCTCAGACACTGGCACTGCGGGCAGGGGAAGTCCAGGCTGTCGTGGTAATGCCTATCAACCACATACCGCTGCAGGCAGACGTTGCAGAAGCTGTGCTTGCAGCGGAGATAGGTCGGCTGGATAGCCTGATGACCACACAGCCTGCACACCACAATGTTTGCGGCTAGGTGGGCGGCCTGTCCGCTGTTCTGGTATGGATGGCAGTATGGGTCGTACGATGTTGCTGCCCACCGCTGAATGCTCATAACGAAAGCATCTAAAAGAAGAAATTATATCAGTTATTGACCTCATGCTAATTGGTGCAGGCAGTTCCCAGGATAGAGAAAGTGATGACATGATGGTCATGTGTTTGCAGGTGGTTGTGAGCCGATCGGGACATAGCGGTGACAGTGCGCTGGAATCATGGGAGAGCAACACAGCGTCACCGGCGTCTCAGCAGGGTAATAAATATCAGCAAGTCAAACTGAGGCTTTGCTCTTCAAAACTACGGTTGTCAGTTATGTCCGGCCATCTACTGTTGGAGCGATAGTAACTCGGCTAAACTGTTCCAGGCTGTAACTCCGACCAACCGCAGGCTACGGAAAAACTAAAGAAAATCTGCCTGGAAAACTCCAACACCTCAGAAATGCCTGTGCCACGAGGTAAAAGGCAGCCGTCGACATCATCGCCCTGTGAAAGCTTCAAATACTCCCCAAACCTTTGCATAAAAGTATGTATAAGAGGATATGATATACGAATATATAGCTAGATATCTGGAGGGATTGAGAAGGCTGTTCATGTGCGAATTTATTTCCAAGCAGAGCCTGTCATCGACGGCCACCCTGATGGCTCTCAGTATCCAGAAGAAGGACCACGAGAGTTTTGGTTTTGGCCTGAGTAACGCCTTGTATTCACAGCAGCAGGGCTGCTACATATGCGTGGTCGGTGCACAGAGTCCAGCGGACAGGGCTGGGCTAATGAAGTATGACAGACTCATGCAGGTTGTTGTCAATGAATCACTCTCCATATGTATTACTTCGTTTTGAGTCTAGAAAAGATGGTCTTCTGTGGAGTTAATGGAAGACTAATCGCCTCTCAGGGCATTGGTGTATGACTGAGAAAGTCTGTTGATGACTGACAATAACTTATTGCTTCACAGCATGCTATCTGATCTCGCCAGGGTACTTCAGTCAACAGGCTGAGTGCTGCTGCATTGAAATTGAAATTGAATAGGAGACACTATTTGTCGCTAGGTAAATATCAGCCTATACCCGGCTCCTTAGATAAGACATACTCTCATGTGGTGCGGGTCGACACCAGGTCAGCGCGCATTGAGGATACCCAGGTCTTTGTATTTTACAGGTGAACGACACAGATGTCCAAAATCGTACTTGCAACGACATTGTACCACTAATAGAGAGAGCTGGATCGAATCTAGAAATCATGGTGCTACGCAAAAAGGAAGACGCGTCTGATCAGTCTGACGGCACTGGTTCCTACAGTTCCGTCAGATCAAACAATCACTCCTTGGGAGATAATTGAGATTTATTATTTTTTCAGTTATTTATTTAGCATGTTTTGAATCGGTGTTATCCTTTATTAATCTTTTATATAAACTTTTATTCCTAATGCCTTAGGCTCTCATTGTATCAGGAGAGCACACGTTTTCACTGCATAGGCAGCAAGAAACACAAATCTGTGTCACAAAGATCTAATCCGGGCACAACACTAAATAATATAGGGGCTGGAGAATTACCATCAGCATGACGGATAGGATGAATATGATGCGTAAGAAGCAGCAGACACTAATGAAACGTAATATGCAGAGAGCACACGCTTTCGCGATCACAATCTATGGAAAACGTTACGCAAAAAATATGGGGTCTTACCTCAATGATGCTGCAGGGGTGCGCAAAAGACCTCTACCTCTATATAGTGTGTAGATTATATGCGTATGTGTTTAGTAAACGTGCCGCATATTGCATCCCAGTCCGCCTGTAGAACTGACGACTACTCTGTTTACCAACTTGGAATGACTTCAGTATTCGAGGTAAGAAAAGTCAGAGATCGCTAAAAGTGGTTTATAAAAAGTTTAGAATACGGAATAAGAAACATAGATTCTACCTAATAATTACATGTGAGATTATATGATATTAATTTTCTGGAAAATATGAAAATATAATGATAGTATGAATAATTAAACCGTTGGCTACGATATTACTTTTTTATTGAGTCAAACGGAGTAGACCGGATATGAACCTTTATGACATCGGCAACAACCTGTAAACAGAGAGAATGCTGAGAGTCGAATAAATTCCTAAATTGGTGGACGGATAACTGGAAGTAGCACAAACTTTGCTCGGTGAGATTCCTATTTAATGTAACTAGCTCCATTCATCTCCCCACATATTTTATTGCAATTGTGAATTATCTGAACAAGGATTAACTGCACTGTAATATTATTATACATTATTTTACGGCATGCTCAATGATCATGAGCATAGCAGTCTGTCTGCTAAAGTCACGCTTGAACATGCTGGACGTTACATCTGACGGATGAAAATCGCTAGTAGTCTATAATAATGATGTACTCTACTGTACCAATTGCTGAAAAATTTGAAAGTCCTCGTTTGTGGAGTAGATATTCCTTTTACGATTTATTGGCATCGCATAAGCTATGCACGATACCCCTTGGGAGCGTCCAGCTCAGTGCTTTACCTCTGCAAGTTTTCCATCAAATCCCTGGTAGAGTTGTCCTAAGATGATATTCTGCTGTTTTAGATGAATTTGCTCACATCTGGTGCTTAGATGGAAAACTTTCAGAGGATAAAAGTTGTCGGGAAAGGGAGCTACGGTGAAGTATGGCTCTCCAAGCATTTGAGAGACAAAAAACAATATGTTTTGAAAAAAATGAACTTGAAGAAAGCATCTAAAAGAGAACGTGAGGCTGCTGAACAAGAAGCCAAGCTACTTTCTAAGCTAAAGCATCCGAATATTGTTGGGTACAAGGATTCGTTTGAGACAGACGGATATCTATGGATCGCTATGGGATTCTGTGAGGGAGGCGACTTGTACAACAGCTTGAAATCTAGAAAAGGAGACTTACTAGAAGAACGCCAAATAGTCGAGTGGTTTGTGCAGATATCGATGGCTTTGCAATACTTACACGAGCGCAACATACTCCACCGGGACCTCAAGACACAAAACATTTTCCTGACGCGAAGCAAAATTATCAAACTAGGGGATCTTGGGATAGCTCGCGTGCTAGACAGCAGCAGCGACATGGCCACAACGATGATTGGCACTCCGTACTACATGAGCCCGGAGCTCTTCTCCAACAAACCGTACAACCACAAGTCTGATGTCTGGGCGCTCGGCTGCTGTGTGTATGAGATGACAACTCTCAAGCACGCCTTTAACGCCAAGGATATGAATTCATTGGTTTATAAGATACTGCGAGGTAAGATGCCCCCAATGCCTCTACAGTATAGCAACGAGCTGACGAATCTGATACGAGCTATGCTTGACCAAAATCCTAACCGCCGTCCATCCGTCAACAAAATATTACGGGACCCATTCATCAAGCGCAACATTGCCATATTCCTTGAAGGAACTCGAAAAAACAGAAAGGCTGCTTCCTCAGGAAAAGGTTGGTAGACCGGCTGTAAAATTTTGCTGTTTTCTTCAGCCATGTAGAATCTACTAGCCGCGTATCTGTGATCTATTTTAGAACGACCGTCCAGCGGCGACCAACGCAGACGTCGTACTGATGGCAATCCTTTTGAGCATCCGATTGCTGTCGAGAAACCGCGGCCCCTACCTCGAATTCCTGCTCCAACTGAATTAGCTGTGCCAAAGCATTCAGTCAGTGCTCCAGTCACACCTGTTGTGGAACGTGCAGATCTACCTGGCTCCAATGGTAGGCAGCGTTATACTCTTATCATCGTCATGGATTTCTGTTTGACTAATCTGCTACTTAGTGGTTGTAAAATTCAAGAGACGCAGGATCTTTTCCTTTAAGATGGACCTATATAAGCTATAACAATCTAGGACTGAATGTAGCAGTATTCTTGGCTGAGGAGGAATTTCCCTTTAGTTTGTCCGTCTGTAAATCAGACACAAACTGCTAGTATTAGTCATTGATTCTTTCATGGATTTTTGCTATATCACTAAAAATTGCATTGTGTTGTGTCGTGTTGTAGACAATGAACCGAACGAGTATCAAATGACCAATCCCAATGTGTCTGCTAGAGCGCGTCGCCGAGAACGAAGCATGAGGACTGACACTCCGCGCAGCTCCTACGATGAAATCATCAAAATTCACCTGGAGCCAAAGAGAAAGGGAAGTGCTAATAGCGAGCGTGCTACCAGCGCCAAGTCCGATCGTAGTGACAGGTCAAGGGGCAGCAGTGCTTCCGCAGAGCAAGAACCAAAGAAAAATATCAAAATGAGGCAAGCTTCCCTCGCTGACGATGAAGAAGAGGAGTCGTCTTCTTTTGACACAGATGAAGACCGCGACAGGAAGAGAGAAGAGAAGGAAGTTGAGAATTTCGAAATGATGTTAGACGCCACTCTGCACATAGCCCCTGAACTAGAAAAGGACACGGTTGAGATGGAGGAGGTGGCCACCCCACCCAAACCTATTCATCACGTGCAATCGGAGCCTGTGATTGGTGAGCCACCGGTGTTCAGCAAGGAGACGTTGAACAGCTCTGGTCGTCTGATGGAGAGAATTGTCGCTCTCAGGAAGGACTGTTTGAATGCAGTCGGCCTGCCAAAGCTGCACAAAGCGTATCAGATACTGGACGACATCGACTCGGATAACATGGAGGCAAGATTAAAAGAGCATCTAGGTGAAAAGCTCTTTGAAGATTACGCCGGCAAAATATGGCAGCTGAAGTTCTGTGAGGAGTCGGCGTTCAGAATAAATTGATTCAGGCAATTGGCGGTCGTCTATGTGCCTGTGTATTTATTTATAGTTTAACATTTTTTTGCGTTTCTTGTACATGGACATCAAACCCGTGTGTGGCGATCTCGTCTAGCTGTAATTTACTCACTTCTTGCACGACTATCTCTCAGCCCGCTCAGTATACAGGTCTAGTAACTTTCCGTCCTTCCTTTTCCGTGTTTATTGGTTCAATAGTCAGTTTTGATGTTTTTTTAATTTGAATATTTTGATTCAAAATTTCTAATAACAGAAATAAATCAAGCCAAATATACTCACACAACTTTACCTCCTTTGCTTGATTATATTTCCTACAAACAGCTGTACTAGGCTGGAAAAAGTTTGTTGTTGTGGTCAATGGTGCTGCATGAGAACACAACTCCCAATCTAGCAATGCCTAGTGGACTATTGTAAACTGCTCTAACATATCTGTGTGCATGAAATAAGACATGTAAATGGTTGGCGTACTTTGTTGCACTCAAAACTATTGTATTTCATTTGCACCACCAGGGATAAAAGGATCATATACCTGACTCCATGAGAGGACAACTTCTACTGAGGAAATTGGGTTGCATCAACATCAGCAGAAATTTATCAAAGATGGCTGAAATCAAGATTGCTGTTTGCCAGATGACATCAACAAGTGATAAATGGCACAACCTTGAACAAGGTCAGCGCCTGATACAGGAATGCAAAAGTCTCGGCGCTCAGGTATGACTATGCCTACTGCACGCTGGTGTGATACACTGATTCGAATCAGAGTTTGAAATTTCTTGAATACTGTAGACTGGAATTATTCTGTGAATTTTTGCAAACGTTCACAACCGCAAAAATATGATTGCGAAAAATTTTGATGTACAGTGATTATAATTATAGCAGTCACAAATTATCGCAAAAATTTTCCATCGAAGTTTTCTGGAATTAACATGAATATTTTCCTACACAAAAAAATTCCAGTCTACAGGATGTGGATGTTTAGCTTCAGCAATGTGACGGCCTGGTTGTGTTTCAGATGGCATTTCTGCCGGAGGGTTTCGATACAATAGCTGAGAGTAGACAGGCTGCTGTGGAGTCTGCAGAGGCGATGGATGGACCAATCATATCTGCTTATCGCAAACTGGCCAAGGAGTGTGATATCTGGATTTCTCTTGGCGGTTTCAAACTCAAGGTTTTTATTTGCTCCATTTTACGTCTATCTAGTGTAGCATCTGCTGAAACATAGTTAGGGCACAGCTGTGTGCTCCCAATAGTTGAGGAACAATTGCAGTTCTTGTGCACAATCGCCTTATGATGTAGTATATGAACTGGTTCTGTCGTGGTGAAGACAACTCCAAATTCTGAACAGTGCCTGAGAATAGTGCTTGGTCGATACTTCAAGTATCGAAAGTATCATCAAGCAATATTTGCAGTTTTCGATATTCAACACCTGAGTTGTCGATTCTTTCGGTTTTGATACCAGCTGTGCGATACTGTCGATACTTGCTGGAAATGCAATCATTTCGATACTTGCTGACCATAAATATTCCCATCTGCCCTAGAAATGGCTGTGCATGCAACAAGAATCGACAGTATCGAATTGATTTAGCAGGTATCGAAGCTCTGTGATATCGGTATTGAGTATCGAAAGCATCGAATCTCTGTGCTTCGGTATGAATATCGTTTCTGTTCCTAGTATCGGCCAAGCACTACCTGATAACGCCTGGAAATCTGTCTATTGAGAAACTAGTCCAATAGTTATCTCTCATCTGTGAAAATTGCATATTTCTGTCGCTGCTACTATTTCTTTTGCAAAAATAATGTGCAATGAGTCATGCTTGACGACGTTGAGACGTTGCGCTCGTTCATTCTTTCCACAGGACAAAGAAGGAAAGAAGTTGCACAACTGCCACGTGCTCTTGAATTCTGATGGCGATGTAATCGCGGAATACTGTAAGCTACACCTGTTCGATGTGGACATACCTGGAAAGCTACGACTGAAAGAGAGTGACTACACAATCCCTGGTTCTACACTGGTGCCACCTGTAGCAACACCAGCTGGCCGCATGGCTCTCTCCACTGTATCCTATTTTATTTACATGACTTCTGACACACGGCAAATAATATCCACGCCATCATTGTGTGGACATGCGAGTTTTTTTCCTTGTCAGCGTTTTCCATCAGTGCTATGATCTGAGGTTTCCGGAGTTGTCTACTGTATTGCGTCAGAGAGGTGCTGAGATTTTGACATACCCATCAGCTTTCACTGTACCGACGGGTAGAGCGCACTGGGAGGTAAATTGACACTTCTCAGGCTGTGGCCGAAGTATGTTCAGCTCAGTATCAAAGGTTGATGCATTTTTAGGTACTCCTGTGCTCAAGAGCCATAGAGAACCAATGCTATGTGGTAGCGGCGGCACAAGTAGGACAGCATCACTCTAAACGAGCCTCTTATGGTCACAGCATGGTAAATTACCTACAATACTTGACAGCTGACCCGGATGTACATGTTTACTTCAGTAAATCACTGCTTTGACTCTTTGGTTTTTATCTGTATTTCTTTTCAATTGCACTTCACCAGGTGGTTGATCCTTGGGGGAAGATTTTATGTGAGATCAAGGAGGAAGTAGGTGTTGCCATAGCAACAATAAATGAAGACAGCATCAAGGAGTATCGGCAATCCATGCCTGTAATGGAGCACCGTAGACCTGAGATCTATCAACTGATGAGTCATCTTGAACGCGATGAACTGTCGTGTTAGTTATTATGTTCATTGTTCTCTGCCCCCTATCACTCCTCCCTCCCTCCCTCCATCCCTCCCTCCCTCCCTCCCCCCTCCTCCAT
>ERZ1740065.2492-NODE-2492-length-11439-cov-13.521346_pt1 | contig 11439 bp, 10 predicted proteins | sample MGYA00581738_ERZ1740065 | MGnify/ENA primary metagenome ERZ1740065 (study PRJEB43018, sample SAMN04849749) | marine metagenome | isolation source: floating plastic debris | place: Pacific Ocean | collected 2008-09-01 | study: EMG produced TPA metagenomics...
TCCTAGGTTTATATATCATCCATAGTGCTTGCTCTCATTTTCCTCTATTGTGATTCCTATTTCATTCTTGGATGATCATCTTTTCGTCTTCAAACGTGTTTATTATAGCTTATTATAGTACCCGGGCTATGTATGGCTAGTTCGGAGCTGTAGCTCAGGCTACGCGATTTTATCTATCGCCAATTCTAAGCAAGTTTCCTCTGGAACGTCATCAAAAATAGAAGACAACTCCAAGTCTTTACTAGAAGGAGTAGACGAATCTTTATTCTGAGTGAAGATTTGTGATCTACGGGTCTGATTTACCTAGCAGAGGTGCTCTGAAAGTTGCTGGTGAACCCCTTTCTTTAAGGGTGAGGCTAGCATATGTAGTGCCAGGTTGCTCTTGTCTTCTAGGCAGGTTGGAGCACACCTGTGGCACGAGGGCCCAGCAGGAGGACTCGGTGAGATTCTAGCTCACAACCCCTCAACACTTATGTGTCTTGAAGTGCTCTACTGAGCCGTCTCCTACTTCTTTGATAGAACTGAGCTGGAGGGTTGCTACAGCATTGTGGCTATTGGTCCACTTCCCTGAAGCCATGTTTTAGTCCAAGTGTTGTTGTAGCAAGACTATATTTATGCAAAAGGAGGGAGGGAAGAGGGAGGAGAGCTAGAGGCAGGGGAGGCAGAGGGAAGGGAGGCAGAAGGATGCCTCTGCCCCCCTCCCTTTGACTATCGGATAGTTGTTATCTGCTTTGAAAGTCCGCTTTCATTTTGTGCTGCATGTATTATATAAGGCAGCTCTCCATCAGCATAACAACCAAGCAGGCATGCTAGTCAACAGGTCAGGTGTGGCCAGGCTAATTACTAGTACGCTGTTAAAGACACGAGCTGGGCAATAGGCAATAACAGCAGATCTCTATAGTAAATCATATATGTAGATCACATACATCCAGTAATATTCACTCTAAAATAAGGCTAAACACCTTTTTTGATGATATGTTGGAGTTGTCTTCTTGTCTTTTTATGAAGTTCAAGGGAGACTGGTGCTCTATCAGTAATCTCTGCTTAGCTAATTAACACATGTTAATCCCATTACAGAGACTCAAACAGCCATCTATTTGTTATGATAACAAACACAAGTCTAGTGGTGGTTGGGTTTCATTTGAATGCAAGACATGACAGCAGCTGACTCATCTTTAAGCTAGGACAAGCATATGGAGAGTGAGACATTGACTTAGTTGTACTTATTACCAGGGAAAGGAACTTTTCAAGTTCTGATTCCCGCTCTGATTGAAGCCTTGTGCAGTTTTATCTGTATGGCATTGGTTAACCACTTTATAAGCATATAGCCATATCATTCTCTCCCTTATTAGCAGCTCTGACACTGTCAGGTGGTATGACTCGTTGTCAGGCGGTACGACTCGTTGTCAGGCGGTACGACTCGTTGTCAGGCGGTACGACTCGTTGCCTGATGACTGACCAGAGTCAGCATTAGATTTTCTCGCTTGAACATCATAAAAACACAAGAAGACAACTCCAACATACTATGAAAAAAGTGGTTTAGCCTTGGTTTAGAGTAAATCTGATTGCATGTATGCAATTTAAATATATTATTTCCTACAGAGATCTACTGTTACTGCCTATCGCCCGGCTCTTGCCTTTAAAGCAGCTGCGATCCTCTGCCTTCAGGCTGTCGCTTGTGTGTTTGTTTCTCGGTAACTATCGATGCCCAGACTGGAATAGTGAGAGAGGATCACACGGGTCAAAGTTCAAACTTCACAGTTTCTATCGCAAGCCATAGTTTCCTTTCCCTCTCCTTTTCCTTCCTTCCTCTTCCTTTTCTCCCTCCCTCGCTCCATTCCTTCCTTTGATACCTCTCACCCCTTCCCTCTCTCTTTCTCTGCCTCCTCGCCTCCCTGCCTTGCCCCTCTTTCCCGCCCCCCTCTCCACCCTCTTTCACTCCTTGCTCTTCTCTAGCTCCCTCAATCACTCCCTTCCTTAGCTATCTCTTCCTTCCTTCTCTCTGTACCTTCCTGCCTCTCTACTCTGCCCCTCTTTCACTCTCCCTCACCCTCTCTCGCTTCCACTGTTTTCCTCCTTCTCCTTCCCTCCCCTCTCTCCTCCCTCTTTTCCTAACCTCCTCCTTTCTCCTCCCTTCCTCTCCCTACCCCTTCCCTCTCTTCCTCCCTACCCCTTCCCTCTCTTCCTCCCTACGCTCCCTCTTCCCGCTTCCCCTCCTTTCCTTTGCTCTCTTCCTCCTTCACTTTCTTTCTCCCCCTTCATCCCTTTTTCCTCCAGCAATGGAGGGGAGGGAGGAAGAGAGGTAAGAAGAGGGGAGGAAGAGTGGATAGAGAGGAGGAGGGAGGGAGGGAATCGGGAGGAGAAAGGAGGAGGGTAGAAAAGAGAGAGAGAGGAGAGAGGGGTGGGATGGAGAGAAAAAGAAGGAGTGAGAGAAGGGGAAGGAGACATGGGAGAGAGATGGGAGAGATGGATGGGGAGGGAGGAGGGGGAGAAAGAGATGTAGGGGGCAAGAGAGGGGGCAAGGGAGGAATAGAGAGAAGGGAAATGATAGGGAGGAAGAGAGGAGAGAGGGAGGGGGAGGGAGGAAGAGAGGGAAGGGGAGGAATAGAGGATAGAGGGGAGGGGAGGGTATTTTCATTTTCAAGTTGAAAATGTGATTGGAAAACAATGCAGAAACGACTCTTCTCTAAAATTTGGTATGCTTCAAGGTCTTAACATGTAGGTCTGATTGTAGCTGCAGCTCCAGGATGAACAGCTCTAGTGTTAACGTGCCCTACTGCAGTAGTTATCCCCTACTAGATAATATGTGCAAGAGTATCTGAACTGCTCGAAAATCCTAGAGAAAGTTCTGCAGAGCAGCTTCAAAAATCTGACCGGGTTCAGCTACAATCTACCTCTAGTGACAATAACTGGTCAGGATAGGTTTATTTCTGGCTCTGATGGCTTGTACCGGTGGGCAATGGGTGCACAGGGCAATTAATGGTGTGAGCCTGTTGGGAAGATGATCAAAACGTAAACAAAACGTAACCTTGGGTAGGATGAACTAGTGTAGTGCGGCACTTGCCAATAGCAAAACAGGCCACTGGTAGTGACAACAAACTCACTCAATGGCCTCCATGCTTACTGCGCGAATGATTATCACGATCAGCGAGAGGACAACTCCCCGTATTAGCCTCTGAACCAGGATAACCATTACAGCAGCTTTATTTTATCGATACTCCGCTTACATCAGTAATGCGACAAGTGGCTCCCTGTGAGTCTTCAGCAGAGATTCTGCGCTCTAAGAGCTTAGAATGATCGATTTCAGTGATGCTGTGGTATGGATGATTGTGCTGTCAATGCTATGTGAGTAAACACAACAAGCAGTTGTGTGGAAACTTTTCACTCTGTAACAGCATGAATTCGGCTGGCAGCACTAACACAACTCTCATTTCCAATTTCTTTCATTTGTACATCGCTGACTGTCCTGACATCATCTCTGCTGCATGGCTGCTCGGGAAAAATGCATCAGAAAAGCAACTTTATCGTCATTTCAATCGCTCTAATGTTTCTTGGAGGTAAACGCTATATTCTGAATCTAAGTTTTATTTTCAATTTTCGCAACCTATTTTTATGTTGATGTGATATAATACAGCAGGTGTCCATGGCATCAGTATGACAGCATATGATATGACACCTGCCACTCTCAGCTTTCAAACTCCACTGGCTGAGGAAGGCTGCGACTCCTCATGGCAATGCGCCTTAAAGTGCAACGCTCGCAATTCCTGCAGTTATTTCATGTTAGTCAGTGACCAGGAGATGATGACATGTGCAATGTCAAGGTCACCACTAATGATAAACTCATCGACCTCGACAGTAATCCTATACAGGAAACAGAGCGGTTTCTCCACACCTTGGACCTTCAGCACCACACTGGCTAGAGGTAGCTGATGAATCTCGCTAAAGGGAGTAGTGTTATGTATGGGCACTAAGTTATTGCATTCTGCCCCTCTATCACTATGATATAACACAAGGTGATATGAATTAATGGTGAGGGTGCTCATTGTAGTAAGGAATTTAATCACTGAGAAAATTGAACTACGCTTTGTTATCTGTGCAGGTTATTGGTGAGGGAAGACTGTTGCACATAAGCCGTCACATTATTCATTCTTTGTGTGGATGCATCAATTGGCGGTTGTTCATGATTTCTAATTTTAATTATTGTGATTGATAGCTTTCAGTAACAGGAAACAGTATAGACCGTAGGAACTGCAAGGAATCAATAGATGAGTAGTCACTGTATGAATGGCTATTTGCAGGAAGACCTGCGGAACAGAGCAGTGGGTGGCCGAAGAATCCTGCCCACTACGCTTTCGATGGCGTATATACCGGCCGAATGCAGCATACACGCTCAGGACCGGGTTTGCCCTGGCTGCGTGTCAACCTGGAACACTTGCATTGCGTGTGCGGTGTCAAAGTTTGGAACAGAGAATTGGCGGCGGATCTTGGTAACGCCATCCTTTCTTCTCTCCCTCTCCCTCCCTCCCTCTCCTCCTCCCTTCCCTTATCTCCCTCTCCACTCCCTCCCTCTCCTCCCTCCCCCTCTCTCTCTATCCCTCTCATCCTCTCTCTCCCACCCTCTCTCTGGCTCAACGAAAGAATTCTACGAATGAAATGCATTCACATTTTACATTCATTCGTTCATTCATCGGTTTTTTCACGAGCGTGTGGCAGGCCCTTTAAAGCCTTGCCTGTTATGTTACCATTATAACTGTCAGTACATCTGATACACTGTTTGATCACAAGGGCAGAAATCAACCAGAGATTCCAGGCGATAAGATTTGAAGTATCTGAGTCAATCGCCGACCTGCAGTCCGACCGGAGTCTCTGCGCCGAACAGATCGGAGTTTTACTTGCTGGAGCCGTTCAGTACTACCCGTGCAATCAAGGTGGTGTGTTGGTAACAGACAGGTCAAGGTTGTTTATGGTTGGCCAATATGTGCAGCTGAGGATGTTTGCATCATCTAGCACCAGCAAACCAATCATTCATACTATTGAAGTTGAAGTACATGGCTATTAGCGATGTATCTACTCTTGGAGGATAAAGCTGTGGACGACTTGTGACTACCTGCTGGGCGTATATTAATGGCAAATTAAAGCTTTCAATTACGACATGTTTATCTTTGTCTGGATCTATCGATTGTCTGTTGCTCACGATTTTTAATTTCCATTATCGCGATTGATAGCTTTCAGTGGGAAACAGTATAGAAATAAATATCGAAGGAGACCACCATGGTTGTCATTTTATGCCGAATTTAATTGTCGTTTAATGCGATGGAAATAGGAAGCAAGTTTACTTTATTAAAACTTTCATCAAGTTTTTTTCTTTTAAAATGTTAAAATCACGAGGTTGTCTCATGTGTTTGTGTGTACTGAGAAATGATAGGGCCTTACGGGCGAGGCTGCCATATGCGGCGCCACGCTGCTCTTGTCTTCTAGGCAGATCGGAGCACACCTGTGGCACGAGGGCCCAGCGGGAGGACTCAGTGGGATTCAAACTCACAACCCTTCAACACTTTTGTGTCTCAAAGTGCTCTACCACTGAGCCATCTCCTACTTCTTTGATAGAACTGTACTGGAGGATTGCTTCAGCATCATGGCTATTGCTCACTCCCGCGCCTATCCGTGCCCACTCCCGCACACTCCCGCACACTTCCGCACACTCCCGCACACTCCCGCACGAATATCTACGGGAGAGTGAGAAAAGCCCAAATTTCTATTTACCAACTCTCAAAGTTCTCGAAGAATCATTCAAGAAGTCTAGAAGAATTATTGAGGAAGTCATCAAGAATTCTTAAGAAGTCGTAATACTTCTTAATAACTCTCAAGGTTTCTTAAGGTCCTTTGAAGACTTCTTGTCTTGAGTAATTTTAGCGATTTATCTTCTCTTCCTTGCCGAACTTATTTGTCTACTTCAGTCATCATGTTATTGTTAGGCTATATTTCATATCCTAATCCGTTTTGTTGCATTCAGTACATTTAGTAGGACAGGCCTCTCCTAGCTATAACAGGTTAAAACTAGAAATATGTTCTACAGATAACAGCAAGCTGACATGACAAAAGACTTGGAATTGTCCGACTCCACCTAATCAGAGTATCTTTGTAGTTTTAACTGTATTAACCTATTAACCGCCTGTATTCACTCAGAATTACGATGCGCGTCTATGTATGCAATGCACAGCATGTCAAAAACAAACAAATCCCCACCCTGCGCGTAACGCCAACCACAATATAGACGATGCAAAAGACGGGCACTGTGTCATGAAAAATGAGTGCATACACGTTTCCTCAACAATTATTTTTCGAACAGGATAAGACAACTACAACACTCTTGATGAGCTCATGTCTGCGTAAATATTCTATCTATTGCACTCCCTGCATAGAGCATACTTGTCAACGTATCAGACAGAAAATACCGGAGGTTCAGTTTTTCTGAGACGTCAAAACCCCTACTACCCCTACAGCTACGATTCTGCCAGATTTAATCTCAGCTCGGCAAGATCTATCTAATGAGCCACAGGAGAACACTAGGAGACCAATAATTACAATCTTTATCCTAAGTTATGGCAGCTAAAATACTCCCTGAAATCCAGGGGGTTGACAGGTCTGAATCCAGGAGGGTTGACAGGTCTGAATCCAGGAGGGTTGACAGGTCTGAATCCAGGGGGGTTGATAGGTATGGCACAGAGCATTTAGTTAACGTACAGACCTGCGTTTGTGGGAGAGTTTGGGGGAGGGGTATTTTTTTTGGGGGGAGGTATTTTTAGAAATCTGCGATGGCTGCACCACTAGGTTATAGTTCTATAAAAGAGCGGAAAGCTCTACTGCACACCGCCACGGCTAATGGCTTACAAAGATCTCATTTTCCTACACTCAATTCAGCCAGACTGCAACTCTGGGTCCAACTAGGTGAGCGCATTGGTATTAACTTGCTGAAAGTGTTGTGTAGTGTAGGCTGCCGTGGTTAGCATGCCTGTCTTGCAAGCGGGAGACCCGCAGTTCGAATCCCGGTGGCAGCACACTTTTACAGAAGGGAGAGGTAAATGTTTCAGCCACATCCGTGACAAACAATCACAAATATCCAGTGAGTGGATGATAATGATGGTAATTTTAAGGTCGCCACGTCTTCTTACCGGCACATGGTTTCAGTTTGACTGACTTGCATACATGTCACAAGCAAGAGCCGCTGATGTTGGGATGGGATTGTTCATAGGGCTTAAGTCTTTCAGATTATATAGCCCACAGCAAGTGAGGCTTATGAACTAGAGAGGGAACAAGAGAGGGGACAGCTTGACTAGCTACCCAGCAGTAAACAATAGGGCTAAGCCATTGTGCATATTGGAAAGCTTCTGGTTACATTACCCACTACACTACTGTACTGACGCAGCGGAAACCGTTTCCATCAAAAGCTGATGCATACGGCTCACAGAACCTGGAATTTCTGGAACAATCATACTGCGTTTTGAGAAACAGTCAAGAGCAGGGTGACATCAATGACCACCGCTGTAGAGAAGTGCTGATAATCAAGATACTGTATAAGCAGTGCACTAAACTGAACTCTACTCGAAGAGGAGAAAGTAGTTGACAAAGACTGAAAGTCTTCCCAAAGGAGCAACGTATAATTCCTATGGGACACAGTCAGAATTTGATTGGAGTTATGTTGACTGTGCCAAGGGAGAGCTTATGAACTACCCTCCTCTGGTCTATGTTGTCCACTCTCTTGTTATGTGTTTTACAGGTTATGTTTATCCCACTCAAGCTACTTTGAAGTTTGTTTACCTTGTGGTAGCTAATCAAGCTGTCCTCTCTCTCTCAGTTCACAAACTCTCCCTTGACATGTCGAAATAATTCCTATCAAATTTCCACTATGTCTCATTTAATTTAGGAGTTATATGATTATATTCAAAGGATGTCAACTGAAGCAAGAATATGAAGGGTGTTGGACGTTAAGGTGTTCTACCACAGCGCATTTATTCATTTATTTGAAGTAGATGATAAAATGTTCAAATCGCGAGTCTGCTTCCATGCTTGTGCTCTAAGAACTGAAGTACCTTAAGGGCAAGGCTACCATATGATTAACATCTAAAGACCTGATTAAGGACAGACATGTGGAGCTCAATGAGTTTAGCCCTAGTTCTGGAAGAAAATAAGCCTACAAATTCTCTCAAAAGAGTCCCCTTGGCGAAAGTTAACCACGCCTCCCCTCACAATTTAGACCAATTGCAAGTTCATAATAGCGTTCTTAACCATTCAGCCTGTTTTGATTGGTTCCCGTACTCATGACATTGTATGGGACATTCACTTCATTCTGAAACATGATCCCTACTTAAGTTTCTAGTCTCACTCCACGGCTGACAACACACAGCAGGTGGTTGTGCTCAAAGCGTTCTTTTCTTATTGGAACTGAAATTGGTCGAAATGCTTTCCGAGAAAGACTGCAAATATATTTCCACCAGAAACAGTGAGGAGCCGGCTTGTCACAGGAAGTTTAAGGTATACATGAATATGTTCATGGCAAGCCTGGCAGTTGGTGCTATCGAAGCAAGTAACGCTGTGGAACTGACATTTGTGAGTCCGATCTACTTACAACTTGGAGTCCCTGTGAACATAATGACCCTATGCTGGATCATCAACCCAATCCTCGGGCTGTTTCTCGTCCCGATTCTTGGCGGAGCAAGCGACGGCTGCCGATCACCCTTGGGCAAACGGCGGCCATTTATAATCATTTATGCAGCATGCATCGCTGTTGGGTTGTTGCTAGTGCCTTATGGCAAGACTTTGGGTGAGTTGTTGGGTGACCATGACCTTCGAGGTAACGTGTCTCATGCCCACAAATCGAACAGCTCATCATTTGAAATGACATATACCACCACGTCACATCCACCTTTGAAGGCATCTTTCCACATTGCAGGTAAGCAAAAAAGGCAGCTTTCATGACATTTCAATACGTGCATGCATAGAGCTAGAGACCCGACGCTATTCACTGATGCTAGATAGAGCCGCAACGCGGCTGGTCGGGGACGCATTAGCATCGGTTCCTTAAAATTCTTATACCGGTATGCTTCGAACTTTCTGATGATAAACTCGTATTGATATAAAGAACGGAGGCTATTGCGTCCCGAAGAGGAAAAACAAAAGCCGATGAGATTTCGCCACTCTATCTGGCATGAGCGAATAGCGTTGTGTCTCTAGCTCTATGCATACATGACAACTTTCGTGCCCAAAAATCAGATAACTTTATTTTGAAACGACCTTGAACTGTCATATATTGGTGTCATACTCTCGGCAGTTCTTGTTGCGACATTTCTGTGCTTGGTTCAGGGAGAGACATTCTCCTGATAACTTTAGGTATATGAAAAAGCCATGGTGTTTGTCATTATCCTGTCGATTTTCGCTCTCACTCCTGCGCCTATCCGCGCTCACTCTCGCTCACTCCCGCATGTGCTGATGCACGAATATCTCCGGGAGAACGACAAAAGCCAAAACCATTAGTTTCAACATTCAAATTCAGGAAGGAAAATATGGAGGATCTCACAGTAAAATTACATAACCTTTCATTTCCTGTTTGATGTTCTGATTTAGACTGATGATTCATTAGTTATAAAAAACTGAAATTAAGCCAAAATAACAATAAGTAGCACCGGATAACAAGCAACAGTTATGATGATATAACAATATAATATATATAATACAATAATAGCAGTAATAATTAGTGCTGCATTTTAATCGAGTTATTCTAAGATTGACTAAGCTCAGAAGATTAATTTCATGCCACAAGATTAATCTTGTGACTAGTTTGAGGGAAAATCTCACTGAAAAACTAAGAAAAACATGCTACAAATATCTGTGAACAAGTATGATAGCCTATTTATCTGAGCAAACTCGACACCAGTGCAGCTGAGTACCACTAATGACCCACCAAATATGTTACAGTGATGTCAGTGTCAGCCGCTGCAGCTGGTAGCAATGATGGCGCTGTGAATTCTATAGCTCAGGAACTAGTTTGTAGTGGCAAGATTAAAATAAGATTAATTCAAGATTAAATATATTAATTGGAAGATTAATGGAGATTAATTATTTTGAAGAAATGCAGCACTAGTAATGATGAGTAATACGGAATTAATTGTCCAGTATTGTGTTCTCTGTGTCATGAGTGTAGTTCACTGACCAACTGTCAACTAAGTACGTTGTATGAGTTCATAGTAAATACATCTTTACTTCTTATAGGAATCATATTTACCTTATTTGGAAACGCCATCATGGATTTCGGCTGCGATGGATGCCAAATACCGTGCCGCACACTGATCATGGATATCTATGATACTTATCAGCAACCACGAGCTCTGTCTATGCTCACTGTGACAGCGGGAATTTTTGGAGCTTTGGGATTCGCCATTGGAGGTAAACAATATTATTGTCACATGATATGAACCGTTAATATTTCACTGTGTGGCAATAGAGTATTTGATTCCGTTGCTACTTTGATGTTGGCGTTTGGACACAGATCTAATAGCAGAGCAAAAGTACGGATACATTCTACTAATTCAGCCTGAATGACTGAGCATACAAATCACTCACACAGAGATGGTTGTACAGTATGTATAGCACTTCATTAGGAAGCTTGTTGTTAGTAATATATAGTATTGCATCCCAATGTTGTTATCTCATGGATAGCACTGCAGGTTGGGAGCTATCTCTCAGATAGCATAACTGTTATCTCTGTGATAATATCTAATTATGGTATGGGCTGAGAGCTGACAAATTTCTCAATGGTTTTGGTCTTCTCTGATGCACACATGAGCAGTTTTCAACACGAGCATATTCAGTAACAGCTAGTTCTAATTGGGCGACTTTTCTGCTCTATTTTTGCAGTCATCTGGTTTACCCTTATTGACTCTGCATTGTCCCAAGTACCCATCATACTACCAGTATTACGCATCCTGTACCCTAGTGTGTACGTCAACTACTGGCAGTAGAGTTGTGAAATGAAATGTGACATGGCCCGGTTACTGGTGGCTGAGGGACTAACCAGTAATAGTTGTGGTGAACAATTTAGAACAAAGTTCTTGTGAGAAAATACTGATGAGAAAATACACAATCCTTTTTATGAACAATAGCACCTACCCAGAGGGGGACAATGGATGGAGAGAGGAAATGAGAGAAGAAAGGAGAGGGAGAGAGGGTGGGAGAGAGGGAAGGAGAGAGAGAGAGAGGACGATCAATTGGGAAGTTGAGAGAGAGGACGATAGATTTGGAAGGTGAGAGAGGGACTGAAGGAGACAGAGTTGGAAGAAGATAAATAAAGATGGCAAAGAGAGAGAGGTAGTAAGGGAGGCAGAGCAGGAAAGAGAGAGAGAGAGAGAGAGAGAGAGTGAGAGAGAGAGAGAGAGAGAGAGAGAG
>ERZ1740065.2493-NODE-2493-length-11436-cov-13.911343_pt1 | contig 11436 bp, 7 predicted proteins | sample MGYA00581738_ERZ1740065 | MGnify/ENA primary metagenome ERZ1740065 (study PRJEB43018, sample SAMN04849749) | marine metagenome | isolation source: floating plastic debris | place: Pacific Ocean | collected 2008-09-01 | study: EMG produced TPA metagenomics...
TGATTGTACACTGCACACTGATCCCTCCTGCTTTGTTGCTTGTACTTGGAAGAAGCCCCCCATAAACAAACAAGAGATAAAAGCCAAGCAGATAAGATAGCACCGAAGCACACCAAGCTTTTGAGAGCCTTGAAAATTAGGCATTTTTTACTCTTCTATCGGTAGGCGCGCTGGTTTTGTAAACGCCAATGTTAAGCTTAGACTAAAGCTGGCTTAAGTGCAGCGAAAGCATCATAAGTGCGGACAAAAGCCGGCGTAGCATCGGCGTAACACCGGCGTAACGCCAGCGCATCATTGCAGCGCGCCTACCGATAGAAGAGTAAAAAATGCCGAAAATTAATGGTCATTGGGAATAGATGAGAAAGAAAAATTCGGTAGAAAATCATTGGTGAGAAAAGTTTCACTCATCCTATCCTGTATTGCCTGTTGTTGTTTAGCAGCATTTCTAGCAATACCTAATATATTCACAGTTTTACTGCTATTCCAACAACATTCATGGACTACAAGAGAATATTGGCTAGTTCAAACTTAGTTTTTGGCCAATTTTGGCAGCCGTAAGTCCGTTATTCTTCTTTTTACATTGTTTTGTTTGTAAATTTCTGGAGAAATTCGCAATATCATAGTCAATATCATTGTTCTTGATGGGGATTGGTTGATGAACTGTAACATACGGCTAGAAGTGTCACAAATAGTGCCAAATTTTCTCAGAAAGTTTTCCCAGGAGGAGAAAACTCCTAAATTTTTTTAAATTCTAATATAAAGTGGCAAGGCAAACCCGAGCCTGCCGTGCCATTTGGCATGGCCCTGAATAGGATGTGGCATTTCCTATCTAGCCCAGTGCAACATGCTATTCTGTGGTTTGAAGCGAGTCGAGGTCTCGAGCTTTCAAAAATCGTCTAAGTGCTGTGTGATGCCACTAACGCAATATAGAGAGATAGGCTAAAACACGCTGACACAAATCTAAAGCCTCCGAGACTCCTATTGCAAATCATCAGCTTCTACAAAAGAGCCTGGGCTTTCTCTGGATCTATGAGTCATTATGTTCAAGTGATTCTCTAGCCCAAAAATAGGGATCGACTGTAGGCATAGGAAAGGAGTTCATAAAATGCAATTTCTGTGCGATAGTGAGCACATTTTTACATACTACAAAGTATAGGATGCAATATGTGTGTATCAGAAACAAACAGCAGGTTTAGTTGATCACTGTACGCCCTATACAGCTGCTAAACTCTATGAAACTACCACAACATTTCTTCTGAACTAGAAGCCTATATAATGAGTTTTCCACATTGAAAAACATATGGAAGGATGCCAAAAACAATAAACTTCCCAATAAACTCGGTTTTATCCATGATAAATGGATAGAACACTCGGTTCAAAGTCTTTTAATTCACTCATGAGTTATCATTGGCCCAGGCAGCTGACAGCACTGGGAATCCTCGCTCACCTGAGCTGGGTAATCATGGTATTGCCAAAAATGACCATATTGCTACATCTCGGTGTCAATGAATTCTGATCTTACTGGTAATATCATAGTATGTTCATCTATACTCACCTTCAGAAGCTCCATCCATTTCATGGACGATGTCTCTGCCCGTTTGACATAGATGTCAGCGAGCGCTGAAAGAAAGGGAACCTGACTCTTCAAGTCCTCTGCTCCTTTGCTGTGATAAATGGCTTTGAACTCTCTGACCAAGTCTCTCACATCAGCCCTATATTCTGCAATAGAAACTCAGATGGATTTTAGACATGAACATTGATCACAATCGAGAAGTAGCTACATAAGTAGCTCCTCCTATCCACCTTACTGCTATCAAATAGTACTGGTCAAGAGACAATACCTTGACTGTAAGCTTCTGATACAGGTCTGAGTTCTCTGTTGCCAGGTTCCACTAGAACATCTTTGGTGAAGGCTGAAATATAACCTAACCGATAGCTCATAAAACAGCCATACTTCTGCTGTTGTTTTTCCTGGAGTAGGTGCTCTACTATAGCTAGTCAGCAACCTAGTCGAGAGAGCCCGAAAATCGACATGAGAATGACAAACACCGAATATTCATTGCCGATGCGTAATTCCCCCCAACGCGTAGTATGGCTCTTTGGTGACAATTGTTTTATTGTATGGAAACTAGCATTATCAGACAGGAATAAACCTATTGGCATAAGCATGTCTATTCCACAAGCGCTGATGTAGTGACTAAATAGAAAACGTCCTCAATAGCCAATATTATCATGGAGCGAAGAGTGACAACACTCCAACAAGTTGTATACTACCGCGGCATAAGGAAATAACAATGAAACACTATTGAGTATACTGAGTATATGATGACAAATCGTGCTTCATATATGATTACGGAGGATCATGTGTCAAAATAAGTTGGACCAGAACATTTTCTGATGCTAGTTATACATGCACAGTACCCATAATGGTATGGATGTAAATACCTTGGGGGCTCTCTTCAGAGGCACGACTGAGATTGCCACTGCTATCTCCAACTACGGATTCTTCTATGGGAACTGAAGCATAATTAGATGAGTTGCACCTTACAAAGCAGCAATAATTCTACTGGTGATTGAGGAAATTCAATTAGCAAAATGATGGACAATTGATTTTTTGGTTTCATTGTGACATGTGAGACATTAGTCTAATACCTTGATGGCCTCCTTCATCTGGTGTAGATTTATGCTTACTGCTGCCCTTCCCCATGGCCCAGTGCCTAGTGGCAGCTAAAACATAAGTATGTGAAATAGTAACGGTAAGTCAAGTTAATTATGCCAAAGTGTATGACCTGACCAATATAACTCTGGCCGACTGATGAGCACGGATAGTAAGCCTGAATTCCAGCTGTTCTCAGATTCTATACAACATTTACTGGAGTTTTAACCACTGCTTGCAAAACCATTCAACACAATAGTGATGCTAGGATGTATGATACATAATTGAATGATAATATTTTAGAGCCACGATATGTCGATCAATTGTTTTGTGGCTACAATACATCCTCCATAATACCATAGTCGCTCTGTAAAAACCGTAATACCGACTGATCTAGCCCATTTTGAGCACAATTACTCTAGTATTTGCTATTATGGGAAGTCAGGAGTGATGTTGTGGCAACACTGATGAGATTTGCAGAATCATGGCTGGCCGTTATATCATGTCAGCATCAAATTAATCAGCAACCTATAGGTGCCAACAACAAGCCGGATTTATTGCAGGATGAAGATATATATGAAAGTAGCTCTTCTGGTGTTGCAAGTATCTATTTTGAAAGCAGTGTTCACAAGTGTTCATCTGGTGTTTCCAGACCTATCGATGTCACAGAGCTTGCTCACGTACTGGAAGATTACCAGTGCCACAATCTACGAATGCTGGACAAGTCCAAATTAAGAAACCTTCTCTTATTTGTTGATTGCAACAGAAAAATCTGCAAATTGGCATTCAAACTATTTCACGTTGGTGCTAGTAATTCATATTGAACCGTGAAATCGAATCGTGGCAGTTATATCGTGTTATTGATATCGTCAAAAATTTTCATAATGTAGCATCGCCACAATGCAAAGACGTAAAACCGTGAAGCTATGAGATATTGGAAATTATTCAACGACCACCTAAAATGCTACAGATCAACTGTAGGGAACCAATAAGCAGGGATAGTTATTTTTTCTACAGCTAATCCCTGTGAGTCTCCTCGTAAGAATCAAATATATACTTGATGTACTTGATTTCATTTAAGTTCAAAGCACTTGAGTTAGTTTTATAGTTGCAGTAAATCCCGGTCATAATAAATGCCTGTCATGACTACTTGGCACGTAAACAGAAGAGGCAGGTAAGTGTATGACGGTAACTACTCACAAGTCGAGGAGTATAAGTAGGTGACAGTAACTACTCACAAGTCGAGGAGTATAAGTAGGTGACAGTAACTACTCACAAGTCGAGGAGTATAGGTAGGTACCAGTACTCCAGATGGTGCTCTGAACGATTGGCCGTGTTTCGTAGATCAGATATCCGAAACTACTCTGTTAATAGTAGCTACAATAAGGATGAGGATACCAGATAACCGCCATGCAGAACTGCAGATGTGTAAGTGGGCAAACCCTGGACAAGGGAGAGAATCTGAGCTGCAGTTGCTCAACTTTACACTGGAAAAGTGGCAATTTTATAGGAAAATGTAAGAATTTATGTTGCAAATGCACTTTGATTACTTGTTGGATGATGAATGGAACTCACAAAATGAATAACAGAGTAGTTTTCAAGCTGTGGTATCTTAAGAGCCTTCTCTAACGCTACTTGTCACCACTAGCTATTTTTGGTTGGCAGGAAGCTGCTGGGCTAAGATGGAAAAGAAGACTGACTTGGAACTTAAATGTCAGCAAGTTAGCTCATGTAGACGAAAATGCTGCCGCCTCTGCTACAAAGTGACATGACAGACTGAGCTCATTCAAGTGGCTGTCACCACTGTCCATCATCACTGTATCCAAACTAGTTGCAAACTGTTGTTGATGCTCATGTGTACTTAGTGAAACTAACCCTAATCTGCTGTAGTTTCGAGGGATGGGAGAGCGAAGGTAAGTTGTTATCACTCCAGCTGTATGCGCTATGAATTATCAAACTCATATCAGTATTCACACAGCACAGCGTCAGGCCAAAGAGTAGGACAGGTAAAGATATGACTCCACAGTCGACAGGTGGACAGGTAGTGAGCTCAGGAGTGAGCTCAGGAGTGAGCGCAGGAGTGAGCGCAGGAGTGAGCGCCGGAGTGAACGTAGATAGGTGCGGGAGTGAGCTCAATAATCAACAGGAGAATGACAAAAACTCATATTTTCTTCCATATTCCCTTTGATAAAAATAGGAAGAATAGCACCAGTACTTATTTTTCACTGGTTTTAGTGATTTTCTAGGAGGTTGAGTCAAAGGCTGAGTATGCAAACCGGCTGGCAATTCCCATGAAATCAATTAGCCCCAGTAAGCCGGCTTCCTATTGGGCCTACTGTCTCAACTGCTCAGCTAGTCACTCTCCCTTGTTTTATGCCAGTGGGATGACCCAGAAAGACAGCCAGTGCAGCTAGAGCTGTCTGGGAGAGCTAGCCATCATGATGTGATATAGCTCGCTACTGGATCAGTAAAGGTAATAGAGAATCATGACTCAGTCAGGCCTAAAGTCATTTACGGTGATGGACTGAGTCCAAAACGTACGTTATAAATATTCTATAGCCATAGCTGATGTAAGACATGACTTATTTAGTTTCACTCATGAACTCTGTATATTTTTCCTGTACTGCGAGAATGGGGGATAGCCTAGCTATATTACGGTGATCAACATGATTTTTGAATGTTGATCTATCCTCACTAGGATAGTCGAAATACACATCCTTGTACTAAGAGCATGCTGTTCATCTACCAACTCATCTATCCACTGCTCTACTAGTAGCCAGCGGTGGGCTAAGCTATTGCAATGTTAAACAGGCAGCTCCCCTTAGTACAATTGGAGGGTTGCGGGTTCGGTCGGATTGCACTGTTGACTGGCTGCCAGCTGGTGATTGACAAACACGTGTTTGAGCCAAGTACTAAGATCTCAATTTTTCTAAGTTGCTAGTCGGAGTGAATCGTAGTTTTTCTTCATTTTCAGCTATTCTTATCAGTCAGAATTATTTGAAAGTTCTATCAGCTTTTGTCAATTCTGTTAGACCACAAGATCGGAGGGTTGTCATTACAACATCACCACCAGAATAAGAGTTAGGGCTATATTAGTGAGAGCAAAGGGCTAGTGCCTGAGCAGGCTGAGCTGGCAGCCATTAATACTAAGACTGAGGTTTATTTTTGTCATTCTCCTGTCGATTTTTGCGCTCACTCCCGTGCCTATCCACGCTCACTCCTTCTCACTCACGCATGTGCTGATGCACGAATATATACGGGAGAATGACAAAAGCCCTGAGGTTAATTGACTGCTCTTATGCTCTTATAGCATACCCATTTTGTAAGTTTAAGGTTATGGTAAATCCCAGTCATAATAAATGCCTATCAACAACTGCTTAGCACCTAAACAGAACAGGCAAGTAAGTGTCTGATGGTAGCTACTCACAAGTATCAGTAGTATCAGTAGATGACGGTACTCCAGATGATGCTATGGATGATTAGCCGTGTTTAGTAGATCAGATTTGTGAAATTCCTCGATCATTTACATCTGCAACATGAATTTTGATAACAGATAACCACCATGCAGGACTATAGAGGGATTAGTGGTGTTACCCTTGCCGAGGTACAGAGCCTAAGCTACAATAGCGCAACTGTACATGGCGACAAGTGGCGATTTTACAGGATAATTTTTGTGCAATTCTGAGCTATTTATGATGTGATAGTACTGCCCAATATCAATATTATTTCTTGATGACCTTCTGACCATAACTGCAAAAGTTTTTCCTGGACTCAGATTGCAATCCCAGGCTATTTGATTTCTCCCACACAGACACAGCTCATACCTCCATTCAGAACTCAATTATTTGAAGTAGCTGCTGAAGAACGCAAGCAACATGAGAACATACAGTCAACTCAAACTCAAACTCCTCATTACAAGCAGAGAATAAGGAAAGCATGTCTCGAGAACAAGCGCGTCTAAAAGTGAGCAAAGTAGAAATAATCGGACTGATGTAGGGAGGCAGACTACCGTTGAATACATCAGTGAGTATAGCTAACCTCGGATACCTGATAAAACTATTTCTCAGCACTGATTGATGACACTGAGAATGGGTGAAACTTTTTCGGATGAAATCACCAGTGAGGAAGACGATACAGCCCTGACAAAATGGGAACAAGAGCTGTCGCTGTTGTAATGCTCATGTCGTATGGTTAATGTGAACACAACAGCTGGTGATATTTGCTTAATAAACTTTAGGTACGGACAGCGAGTGGGAAGAGGAATCAACATTGCTTACTGCAGAACTGTCTCTGATCTGCTTCTATGAGTAGGATCAGATGTCTGCAGGGTGTTTCAGGTTGACGTGAAAGTCTGGGAAGATCTCTGTAACATACGGCAACATAATCAGTTGTCAGAATTTCAGAACGATACATGCACATCTATAGAAGAAGGGTTTTCCTCAAAACGTAAGCTGCTGCTGAGAGCGAAGCATTCGATATATGTAAAACAATAGATACACATGAATCAGATGAATGGAATATCGAGCTAGTTTGTATATGAATACATGAGATAGATTGCGGTTAAATTTAGGCAATGTGATGCAATGATATTTGGCCTAATATAATGAGTTCTCAGTCTTACCTGTGAAACGCGTTGCACCTGCTTCTGAGATGACTGTCAGAGCAGGTGTGATCCGTTATCAATTACAGCTATCACACGTAGACATCAGCAGCGTCAGGCGGTATGATAAGATTGTTTGCTTGCCATTGTATGAAACGCTCTTTATACCTGCCATCTTGATGGAGCGTAAGCTATGCAGACAGTTTGAAATGATGAAACATATACATACCTGTTGGGTGGTTAACATCCAAGGTGTGACATCTATGAGTGGTGTGACTGGTGTATCAGAAGTCCTGGTTTCACAAAAGAATGTTAATGGAAAGAAATTGGAATTTAGTTTAGAAATTACATATTCTGATACTGGGCTGCATAGAAACTCATGGAATTTAGAATAGGCTGTGTTCCTGCATGAAAGAACAAAAAGCTGCAGCTTCTGATTGTATCATGATACTCGTACCCTTCTGATGGTGTTGAGCTGTTATACTTAATCTGTTCTTGGCAACATTATGATAAGAGCAAGAGTAAGACTGCATCTGAGCCCAATTTTTGTTAGTCTGCTTGCTTACTCATTCATTCACATCCATAGCATACGCGTATGGTGTAAGCAGTGACGTAAGTAACTTTATGACGCTAAACATGGGACTACACAGCGATGTTTGCACCGTTTAGGCCAGTGATTTGGTTTACCACTGTGTCAGGCAGCTCTGTTCTGGTGCTCGCTATGCTAAATGGTGCACGTTGGACATGTTTGAAATCTAACCGAGGCTAGGTCCCGAGGCTACGTCCCGAGGCTAGGTCCCGAAGCGCCTTATAGCGAGGTCACTTGTTGTGTAGTAGCTTCTGATATCACTCTGTTTGTTGGCAACCATCAGTCCTGCAGCTGCTTGTTTCTTGCCCAACCTCTGATAATATTGGCTGTGGGCAACCGACCTTCCTGCAGCTGCAGCTCCTTCTGACAGCGATCCATCACTACTCTACTCCACACTGGTATTGTACTTGTCTATCTTCATGCTAGACTGGTGAATCGGTGGTATATTCTGCTGTCATTACTGGGCATCAACAGCGATGTCACTAGATTGCACCCAGTTAATATCTGTGTGATTCAACTAATTAATGCGTCTAGTATAATTCTCACAGTATTATAAAACTAAGTTCATACGAGTAGATATATGTGAGCTTGCTTCAACAGTCTGCATATAAGTAAAATATAAACTACTATACTAGCCGAGACTAATTGCTCACAATGACGGTAAAAAGTATTTTCTGTTCTATCAGGCTTGCCCGGAATTGTCCGGTAAAATGCCGGCATAGGGTCTGGGACAGAGACGGGTAAGATATCGGCAAAATCCTGGACAAAGACTAGACAAATCCCAGACAAATGCCGGCATTTTTCAGGGCCTCAGCTCCGGTAACGCCTCAGGACTGGCACTCAGGAATACCGGAGACTTGACTGCTGTGAGGGTTTTATTGTAGTAGTCTTAGTAGTGTTTACTTCTAGTCGTCTCCTGAGTTAATGGATTCAACTACCAATACACTGCAAACAGATGCGTATCTTTATTTTATGTATTCTATGCCTGTATTTTGTAGTGGTAGCATTTTTTCTCCACTCTTTCTGCTAAACTCTGCAATCAATTGCCATCACTTTCCATCAATATATGATTTTAATAATACGAATGTTGATCATTTTTTAAATCTGATATTTAATGCTTTTTGGTTATTTAATAACTGAATGAATAGTGCTCTTTCAGAGTCTGAAATCAGATTGCAAAATGGACGTCTAAATTCTGAGATATGGAGAAGCAAAGTTGATTATATGAGAATATTTTCTTTCGCCTTGTAATTGAGAAGACAACTCTGGTCATGGACCAAAAATTTTGCTAATTTTAGAGGCCCAAATTAATGTGGTGAAGCTATCTGCTTGACTCAAGAAATGTTTTATTCTCTTCATCTGGTGAAAAACAGCATAACCTATGGTGATTTGACGTGTACGAGAAAAAAAGAAAAGATAAAGGATGCAACTATGTGGAAACAATACTAACGTTCACAGAGTCTGTGCATCAGTTTTTATTTTCACTCAGAGAGAAAGAAGATAGTACAGAATTAAAAGGCCACAAAAATCTGTGACAAAGAAATATATGCCAGAGTAAAGTATATCATATTAGAAGGCACAAGAAAGAGCACTAGTTCATGGAAAAGTACACTACTATATAATAAATTAAGGATGGTTATTTGGGACTCGGAATCTAGCAACTGTTCTTGTCTTTTCTGCAGGTTCTAGATACATGTATATATAGCTTAGCAGATCATGTCATGATGCAGCTCTTATCACTAACACAGTGCATCAGAGGTGGTATATTGGCAGTAAGATATGAGTTAAAACTCAAGCTCATTGCAGTGTATCAACCGAACACACTGCTATCCTTCATTCTTCATTACTCTACTCTTAGCTGGCACGAACTCCTCCCACGGTTCTCTGGATCGCTCGCTGCCATTAGATGAAGAAGAGGACGACTCCTTCGTGATGTTTGCACTTGTACAGTGTAACGTTGCTTTCCCATTGTTGATTTCCTTCTGGTTGCCATTAGGCAGACCAGCCTGCTGCTTTACAAGTTGGTTTGAACCTCTTTCACCTAAAATACCAAGCAACGGTATGATTCTGCTGTGGATAATGTAGCTCTAAAAGCACCTTATGTGTACGATAACTTGGCGTTCACTATTTACATGAACTACATGATCATGCTGCTAAGGGTGGTAGTTACAATTCATAGGTCGGTAGGCCAGCCTATGAATATAAAGGCAAGCCTCAGGTCCTCCATCGAGTGGTTCATATGAACTCCTAGGTGATCATAGATAAGTCTATTTGTTCTGGGATATTATTCCTCAGACGATCTAATGTATTTTTTGGTGTACATAGAATCGCGTGGTAACAGCTCATAAGGAATTACAGTTCCAGGAAGTGGGCAGGGCGAATTTGCGAGGGAATTCATATTTTGCTTTTTGTCATTCTCCAGTCAATTTTGCACGCACTCCCGTGCATATGCGCGAGCATTCCCGCACCCATCGGAGGTTACTCCCACACATAAGCCCGCTCACTCAGCCGTATGCTGATGCATGAATATCGATGAGAGAATGAAAAAAACCCATAGCGTTTGCATGTGACTTAACCTTTGTCACATGTCACATGTTACCTTTGTAATGCATGTATAAGGAGGGAAATCAGGTCATTGCCTATTCTGACACGGATAAAAATTTTAATTTTTAGACATTTCAGCTTGGGCTTGAGAAATCGCGAAGAACTGATAAAACTTATACCTCTGAAATCATTATTTGAGGTCGCTTTTTTTTAAGTTCACTCAATCATTATTAAGATCGAAATCAGAAGATACTTCATAATGATTGATTATTACAATTTTTTCAACAACTGTACAAGAGTTGCAGGTTAATTCCTACTCCAAATAAGTCAAGAACACCTACGGAATCAATTAAGCGTAAGCACAGTGTTTGATTTAAATACAGAATCATTTTATTCCTCACCTCTAATTATGCACCCTGAGCTGCTGCTGCTGACAGGCTCAGTTTCAACACCGAGATCTCCAGAGGCACAAGAATGTCCATCCGCTCTAGCTGGTTCTGATATGCCTTCAGAATCGCTAAGATTGCTGACGCCTTCATCAGGGCTAGTAGATCTTGGCTCGATCCCAGATGCTAATGAGGTATCGGCAGAATTTTGATCTAGGTAATAAAACAACTGATGTATTATTTCATCATCAGTAAAGACTTGCTAATATGACTTCATCAAATTAATACCAAAACATTGAAAAAATTAATACGATGACACTAAAGTGTAGCCAGATATACTCTTAATATTTGTAACTATTAATATACGTGCAGGCATGTGCGCACACATGCCAGCACATACCAGCATGAGCCCAAATACACACACAGCGACGGGAGATTCACAAAAGCCAAAAAATAGTAATATTGATTAATTATTTTTGAAATTCTCAGTGTTATTTCCCATTGGTTTTTACCTGAATGAATCCCAAACTTGTTGAAAGATAATAGGGTTTTGTTGTTCTCCAGTAGATATTCGTGCATCAGCACGTGCGGGAGTGAGCGGGAGTGGGCGGGAGTGAGCGGGAGTGAGCGGGAGTGAGCGGGAGTGAGCGGGAGTGAGCGG
>ERZ1740065.2494-NODE-2494-length-11436-cov-10.340392_pt1 | contig 11436 bp, 7 predicted proteins | sample MGYA00581738_ERZ1740065 | MGnify/ENA primary metagenome ERZ1740065 (study PRJEB43018, sample SAMN04849749) | marine metagenome | isolation source: floating plastic debris | place: Pacific Ocean | collected 2008-09-01 | study: EMG produced TPA metagenomics...
GCCCCCTAACCAAACCCCGCACACGCACACACTCTCCTAGTTAAAACTGTAGAAGGCTATACAACAACAAGCTATGAGGAATCACAACTCTCCAAAATGCAGTATCTAACAAAAAATGTTACTTTAAGCCCATACTGTGATAACTTTGCTTATCTAGTGCATTGACTGCCTATTTTTCCAGTGAAAGTATTGTGGTATTGAATACACTGCTGTTCGGTTTGACTGAAGGTAAGGTTCCCACGTAAAGCCGCAATCATTTCTCTAGTGCCAGTTTATTCATCAGAGTGAGATGTGTGGTCTTATGCTGTCAAATCATTTGCCAGTTGACAACAGATTAAACATGTGCACATTCCACGCTTTACAGTCAAGTGATGGTCATCAGTTTATATAGTCATGGGTGTCACTATGTTCCGTAGTAAGAGGCCTCGAGAATTGGCTTTGGGAAGTGATTGCGCAACCAAAATGTTGTTATTCCGTAGTCTCTCTCAAAGCTTGATGATGGAACGGATTGGTGTGCTGGCATGGTGAATATCTTCCATTCGGATTGGGTAAACTTCAGAGAGCAGGACACACCTCTACCAAGAGAATGTGATTCTAACTATGCAGGCCAACAGTGACCCATGAAAGCCATGAATCATAGATATTTTCAAGTTCTGTGTCTCTGCGACACATGATCTCATCCCTTGTCTGACGAATACTACTAGGGGGGGTTGCCTTACAAAGCTTAGAGAGCTATAGCTTAGAACCTCTACCCTTAACAGCTCAAGTATCCTGCCACAATTGAGCTCTGTTCATTGCTATCCCACTAATGAACTATGAGAAAACATTAGGAAACCAATTTAAACCTCCGCAATCAATCTCAACACATTAGACATGAAGGTCTTGGGAATACAGGGAAACAGTGTTGGCAACCCTGCATTGCCCCCCAAGCAGCAGCACACCTTGGAGCATCACAAAAAAGCAATGCTCTCAGTGGTAATCACAGTGAAAGCGGTGGACAGGACATGATGAGCTTTGCTTTGTGACCTTCAATTTTCAATTTGCCGAAGGATTATTTGGCTCGCTCGTTTATCTATTTACGGATGGTAAGCGTGGTACCAGTTACAGACTGGTGACTGAGGTATCTGGCTTAAAAACATGTTTTTTTCTCTGAACCTCCGCCAAACTGAGATTTAAAATCCTCTATTGGCAATCAGGTCTTGGTTTCCATTGAAGTAATGATGTCAAATTCTGTACAGATTGTAGAGGAAGGATGCCATAGAGTATTCGTCTCATCCAATCAACTATTACCATGAAACATGAGCATATCTGTCAACTTTGCAGTTGCTCCTAAAACCTGCTAGTGTGTTAAATGCAGAAAATAAGGATCAGAAGTGTTAATTATTAGTTTCTTAATGCTTTCCTGTAGCATATTAGCTGGACCCCACTGGGACGAGCTCAGATATAGCTCAGTCATAACTGTAGGTGGTGGGGATTTTGAGCAATGGTTCATTAAAGCTCAGAAAGCCCAATATTTTCCCCTCACATTATTAGTCGATATACATCTGACCTAGACATTGACTTGGAACTAAAAAGCAAGCAGACCTCCCTTTGAAATTTAGTTTTTCTACTAAATGTGATGAATCAGAAGATGAATACCTGACAGAACGCGATCTGTGATGATAGGCTGGCACCAGCGGTTTCAGATTTCAGTGATTGTTTAGGCTGTCAACGGTTTGGTAAATGAAATATGGCTCTTCTATATTCAGCTGAGCTGTAAACAGCATAGCTGATACCCAATCTTGTATGCTAATCATCGGTTTTGCAAAGTGAGTTGATGAAATCAATCATTGATTGTGACAGCCTGCATGATCAAAGCTGAACTTGTCACGACCCACCTCTTCCTTGTTGATGTGGATTTGGGCTTAGTGCAGGTCTAGGTTAGGAAGGATAGACTGTGAGGAATTATCCCAATAGAATAGTTATTCTCAACTCTGATAAAATTTAGCTATAGCCTTATAAATCACAGGCGAGATACGCACGCTATTGGGATTACTGGTGATAGGCACGGGAATGAGCGCGGATAGGCGTGGGAGTGAGCCCAAAAATTGATGAAAGAATGACAAAAACCGTGATTGTAAAGCCTGTGGTCCTACTCCCTTTCACTCACAAGAAGCCCACCATGGCTGTTACAACGCGGATAGTTGCCAAATAATGAATTAGTCTTGTGGAGAATAATCTGTACCAACCAGAGCTAGGTAAGCCATGTGACAGTGGATGCTTGTTTTGACTACTAATCAATGTGAGCAGTATTGATATCTTTGATAGATGCCAAGTTGTTTGTCAGTACCTCATAAAGTGATTATTCAAACAAAAACAGGTCAAACTATTTCTGCACTCCGCTTAGGTATAAAAAGGAAGCATTTTAGCGATGAACCAAAGCTACTGATTGCGATTGGAGTGCGAAGGTTATGATCAACAGTTAAACCAAATTATTTTTGAGAGAAATTCTCTGAGGAAATATTCTGACTTTCTGGTGATACTTTTGATGGTTATCAAACATCTTACTGTTCAACATGAGGATCATCATCGTTGCGTTTCTTCTTCTTTGTCTTCTCACAACACTCTTGGAAGCTCAGCGTGGGTGAGTAATACTGCTTAGAACTACTATCAGCCAGAAATATGGGCATGAAGGAAGTTAGGCTGGGCACATGTTGACATTCTGATGCTCAGGAGCCCTACTAGTCATCGTTCATACACCATTTCAATAGGGTCACCACATATTTCTTTCTCACATCTATCCCATACCAATTGTGTTGTTACGATGAGAAAATGTTGAGATTTTGGATGATTTGTGGTAAAATATAAAAACACGAGCAAAAACCTTGAAAAGCACGCTGACGTCTGACCTGATGATAACTGCTAAGTTTCAGGGGAGTTGGTTTTCGTCGCGGGCACTTTGGAGGAAGACGTTTCTTTGGAGGAAGACGCTTCTTTGGAGGAAGACGCTTCTTTGGAAGAAGGCGTTTCTTTGGAAGAAGGCATTTCTTTGGAAGAAGGCATTTCTTTGGAAGAAGGCATTTCTTTAGACGACATCACTTTGGTGGCAGGAGAAGATTTGGCTAACTTTTGCCTTGATTTCATTGTCATCTTAATTTTAGAATAGCTGCTTATGTTAAGCTTTTATTTGAGAAATATCTACTGATTGGGTGCTTACATTTTTTCCCTAATGCTTTTCCGCTACAAGAACAGTTCAAGTAGACATATTCAATGAAATATTTTTAACTTATGTAAGGACAGCTGTAATGTTCCTTCCAGCTGCATCATCCAAAAGTTATTGTTTGTATGCTATGTTTGGTGTTCGCTCCAGCTCTTTTCTGATTTTAATTCTGTACCGTATTTTGAGATAGTCACTAACTTGTGTCTCCGAACATGTTTAGTAGCATTTCAATAACAGTGGATGCAAATAGCACTCGGTCTAATGTATATCTTGCTCGGAGTGATAACTTGGGCTATGAGATTTTATTGGTTCAATACAATGACCTACTTATCGGCACCTCCAAACGAGTTTCCGCTGGAAGGTCATCAAAAATAGAAGACAACTCCAAGTCACTACTAGAAGGAGTAGACTAATCTTTATTCTAAGTGAAGATTTGTGATTAAAGGGTGTGTTTTACCTACCGAGGGGATTCTGAAAGTTGCTAGTTAACCCATTTCTTTAACAGAAGCCGGCAAGAAGAGCATCAACAGGATCATTAAGCTGGCAAGCTGGCCAGGTGACTGCACTTTTGATGACACGCTATCCAGTCGCTGAATTAAAGTTGACTGTCTACGGATATTCACTACTCAGGGCAACAATCCTATATTTGAGCCAGACAGACTACCATCGGGACACTACCAAATGATAAAAGTCCGAGTAGCTTTACGCAGCAACTGCTATCGAGTGCAGGCGATCAAGCGGCTAAATAACCTGTACCGTAAAACTTTTTTCTTATTTTGTTACACACTGCGTGCCAGCATTTTATGCCCTCATAAGATGTTGACGTATCCAGGCTAAGTATGTGGAAAAAACGCAGACAGTATCTCAACAGGTTTGGTGATCTCCATGATAATCTCGATATGGGGCTGAGTAAGGAGGGTGGTTGAAGTACGCTACTGTATTTTAGCTTAGCTCGTGAAGTCTGAGTACTTGTCACGTTGGTCGATCGCACATACTCTGTTCACTGATACAAAATACATTGTTTCGCATGGTTGTATACTAAAACCAGTCAGCACCTCCATAACCAATCATTAAACTTCTCTGACTGTGGCTTCTTCCAGTCTAATGGATATTACAGCTCATCCATCTATAGTTCTCAGGTAGGGATGTGAGAAAGACATCAGCTCTCTGTGGATGAGCTGACTTGAAATTAATATGAAAGTGGATCATCTGTGACGTGAGAGTGATGCTATAGTCACTATGACAATGGCCTATATATAAGACACTATGTTGACATAGCTCCCACACAAGCCACCAAAATGTAATGACATTAAGAGCAACTGCCTTGAGTATCATGATAAACAAGTCAATGAAAGCTCAAGGAGATTTTCTTTCCTAGTCTCATTTTATTTGGATCAAGTTTCATATATATAAGCCATCGTCTTAGTGACTATCACGTCACTCTCACGTCACAGATAATCAACTTTCATCGCTTGATTCCTTCAAAACGGTATGGCTTAGGACTTGTTTACTGACATATTCAATGTCTACTGCATCAAGCTAGAGGGTATGCAAGGAAAACATGGTAATTTCACCTTTTTTAAAAACTATGTGTTGATCAGAGAGTACAATAGTTACAATGAGAAAAACTTGGTGGCCTTTTCCATTCTCTCATAGATATGCAACACGTGTGTGAACGTGCGTCATGAGCAGGAGTATGCCCGTGTGTGAGGGAGTATGCAAAAAAATTGACAGGAGAATGACACAAAACGGATCAGCTAAATGTACATGCTGTATGTAAGAGTGCACATTCAGAACAGACAGATTCAATGCCAATATCATATTTTACATCAAACCATCAAGGGAAGAAAACCCAGGAGCAATGAACTGCTTCTACATTTCACCGTAGACCATTTGACCTAATTAACCACAAGCACCGTTTGTCATTCAGTATTAGTAGTAGGTGGTAGGAATTTTAAGCTATGAATTGTTGACCTAAACAAAAAGTGAATATCTACGGTCCTTTGTCTGACAGGTTGAGCAGTTCGGTAGTGCTATCGGAGTGCATAAACCATATGATTGGCTTGTATAGCAATCGCGCTGACCAATGGGAAAGTGATATTAGCACTAAAATCTGTATCTCAGTATCTCGGTCTTGGATGTTAAAAAATCTGGACATTTAAGTCTGAACTACTGTGTGGACAGTGTAAAAGCAGCTTAAGGCTCCATACAGATATCTGAAAATTAGTTAAATATTGTATCTTCTAGCTCTCTTCCTAGTAGTCACCGCTGCCTATAGCTTAAGGAACCTTATTGTAACGGGTGATAATAAACAACTCCAATGCTAAGAGGGTGGTGAGTTTGAGTCAAACCACAACTGCTTTGCATAGGATAAGGATTAAATAAATCCGATTGAATGTCTAAGGCAGTTCAAGTTTGTTCATGGCATCATCAACGGCAACTAATTTCAAGTATTGCCCGGCAACAGCATCCTAACTGGCTAGCTTTTCATGCAAGTGTGCTGTGAATACGTGTAGGTCTTTGTGCTCTTTTGCTGCGTTTCCCATGTAGGAAACGAACAAAAAATGCTAGTAGCCATGTTGAAAACATTTTACTCCATCACACCGTATAAGGGCAGGATTTCATGAGCTTTCAAGGATTACATCTCTCCTCAACTTGCCCCTTACTGCCAATGTATGCATTCCTTCTTTCTTGGTAAGACTATTCGTTCCTACCCAGTTACAAATCAATGCTCTATGTTTCTGAAATAAAGCTCACTTTATTCAGCACATTATGATGCGTAGTTGTCATTTTAGCGTAGATTTCTTCAATAGAATGATTATTGTTTAACACTTTCACTATGCAAACAAATTATCCTTGAAGTGGCATCAGTTCACCAATCCAGGTCCTTAAAATTTCATCACATCAGGTTTCATACCTGTGTGTAGTTTTATTGGTGACTTTCATGAGTTGGTAGTCCTGGTAGCCGTGTGCCGCTTGTACCTATTGAGAAGAGAAATGATAAACCGAACTAACACATGATGACCACTGCTTTCTGTGCACATAGCATCTGTTAATGCTCCTTTAAGATGAGTTGAAAACTACACTGTTTCCAGTCAGTATAGGCAACAAGTGGGATGGTAAGAAATATTAGATATTCAACTTTTCAGAACTTTGAGAAAACATGGGTCAGAACCCTCCAACCTTACAGCTGGGACTATTTCATATTTGGGCTCACGTGAAGGCAGTATTGTCAGTGGGTCTCAGAACATCAATAATGAGCCAACCAAGAATATCGAGTTCAAGTCCGAATTTTAATAGGAAAAACAGCAGATTTCTCGCCCCAGTCAGCGTTGTCAGTTTGGGCAGAATAGCCGCTTTTAGCCAGCGGTATCATGATGCTGGGCCTTGCCTCTGTTTGGTTGGGATATGATGATAGGGTTAACATTAACTGTGCTCACAGCTCATCGCATGTTAGTCAAGACAATATATTCTGCATCTAATCATACACTATATACTTCCTGGTTACCTGCATAACTGATTCTCATTGGTTCATCAAACAACTGATTGAGCTAATTATAGCGCTATTACGCAATCATTGTACTAGCTGTTCACTATGGTTCACTGAGTGCACTGAGCTGTCAGGTAATGGACCACGCTTCAGTTCACTTTTGTGAATTGTGACATCCTTAGCGTTTGTTATAAAGCATGAGGACATAACTCTACTCACACTTACCTTCACACTCACACTTACCTTCACTCACACACTCACCCTCACACTTACCTTATCAAATGGTAGTTTGTAATCATAGCAATTGTGTAGTTTATTCCTTGTTTATTCTTGACAATCAAAGTCCCTTCAAGCCGTACAGTCTGTGAGCCAGCTGCACTCGGTACTCATAGCTTCCTACAATAACGGTAACAATACTAGTAAGTAACCACTGACATAATTAATACTGTATACACAGACATTTACTGACCTCCCAATGACAGCTATAATAGTGACTCCGCAGAAATACTGCAGATTTGAGCAAAGAGTTATAATACTGTGGACTGGTATTATTTTCCGCTGAAAAATATTTGCAAAAAGTCATGATAACTATAATCACTATATAACAATCGAAATATTTTGCGATCGCAAAAAATTCCCTTGCGAATGAATTCCATTATAGAGTATTTTTCCGCTCAAATATTGATGTACACAAGTTAAGCTAATAAAAAGCAGCCAGTATTGCTGAATACCATGGGAATACCTTTGCAATACTGTTTGGATATCATTGCGACACTATTGAATTACAGTTTGGAATACCAGTTGGAATACCGGTTGGAATACCTGCTGGAATATAATTAATGCACATATCCCACACTTACACGTTGGTTGGAGTTTTTCAACACGCCTTGCATTTTTCGTTCTGGTTCAGAAAGACTTAATTGGACCACTTAGTGGACCACTGGTGCTAGGCTCTTATAATGATGACGAGTGTCCATGTCGGTGAGGCACATATCAACTGGTTACTGATCTCTGCCAAAGCATCTTTGAGATAGAGCCAGGAGTCATCGCGTTATTGTATCATCCAATCAATGAGGACTGAGCAATGTCAGGGATCTCAACTATTTGGATTTTGGGCTTGTGTAAGAACAAAAGGACGGATTTTATGTAGCATAACGGTTTTCTTTAACTCACTCGGATTTTTGCCTTTCAGTTCGGATTTTGGATGATATCGCTCACCTCCCTTGATAAAATGATATCATAGCTAAGCAATGTGTATCTAACTATCACCCTAAATGAACTAAAAACCAATTTTTGATGCTGCAAATGTAAAAAAATGTCGTAAAAATACGACTGCTCAGCTATTCATGACGCCATAATACTGCCCAATATCCAAATGTTCTTTCTCGATGGCCTCCTGACCCCTGCTGTAAGGATTTTCCCTGGACCTTGGTTGAGATCCCTGGCACTGTGGTAGTAAATGAAGCAATGCCGTGCTCTTACAATACATACACTGGGTACCACCATACCATACATGACAAGTCTACCGTACTTACCAAATTTATTTTTCGTCGTCAGATTTAAGAGCGAAAATTGATAATTTCGTTGGTTTCCTAACGTTTCCTGTGGTTTATTGCTGAGCTGAGTTCAAAGATGGCAGTCTTACTCTTATGTGGGAGTATAGCATCTCTGATGACAAGCTGTAGGACCAGAAATACTGGAGAATCAGTTTTTTTGAACCTTTATAAGTTATAACTCAGAACCCCTACTCTCTAAAACTAAGATCTGGCAATATCTGAGCTCGTCTTTGCGAGATGCAACCAACAAGCCATAGTAGAACATTAGGAATCCAATACTAGCAACTGCAGCTCCAAAGTCAGACTCCAAACATACTGGAGGCTCCTAGTCCTAGGAGACTTGTCATGTAACCATGGTTACTTAGCTACAAGGGTCAATGAATAGGACAATCAGAAGTAGATAAGTAGCACTCATCTCATCTCTGTAGATGGGAAGTACATGGAACTTTGACAGGCATTGGACTTCACCGCTCAGCAGCAATCCCTCCTACAGCGATCCCTCATACAGTAGTGTAGAGTTCAGGATTTGATCTTTGTTCAAGCAGGTGGCATCGCTACTAGTGCTTATTCGTACACTTTCACCCAAAATACTGATATTAGTGCATGTTAGTGCACATTAGTACACTTGCACCCAAAGGATTGGTATACTGAAGCCTGTTAGTGTTAGCTTAGTACCTTTGTCACACTTTGAGTGGTATTGGATGCTGAGTCGACCATTGGTGTTGACTGGCTGATGAGACATTGGTAAGGTTTCTCCCCGGTGTGACTTCGGATATGTTCTTTCATTAACTCGTCTCTCTTGGTACCATAGTCACATATCTGACATGTAAACCATCCCCTCTCAGTCTCCACATGCTAACTGTCTTCTGTAGCTCACAGATGGAAGGTGAAGGTCATCGTCAAACGCCAACGCATCGATCATCAACGAACAGTCTGCAGTATGAATTCAGTGTCATAACGTAATCACTGACCACAAGGACACAACTCCGGAACCCAGCACCCCGTCATCTAGTAAGTCCTTTCCTTCCAAATAGACCTCTAACTCTTTAACACAAGTCTGAGTGTATAACACGACAGTATAGAGGCAGTAATGTCTCAGTTAGCTCTTCCATTGATAGATCCGGTGCACTTACCATCTTTGCGCTCAGTCCTCCGTGCACCACGCTGGCCCTTCCCGCAACGGAGCCACTCTAATTCATGCTGGCCATCATGGCGAGACTCAGGTACACGTACGAGTGCCGAGGTAAACAAACATGTCTCAAACCTTTGCCAGGAATCACAGCCAATAACAAAGCTTTCTCTAACGTACAACGTATGTTGGCATAACCTCAAATATCCTCAGTTCCCAATCCAACCTTGACCTCATATACATGGACTGTATGTACTTTCTTGTCATGTCAATGCCCATCAGAGCCTCCAACGTGACTGACGACTTGGTCATCGATTGGCAGTTGTCTAAAATCGAGAGTTGTCTTCTCACAACGATAACGCGCAGGATGAGACAATATGGCTGCTTGGTTACTGGTTGATGCTAGCAAACAATGATTTCTGGTGATATGCACTCCAACAGAATAAATATGTCTGAGACAAAATCCCGGTGTCTGTGTTTCATCATCAGGTTTCCAGCCCAACTTCCACGCTACAACACAACCGTGCAATAATTAATAGCACGATGGCCACGACTCTTAGCTCGGCCCAAAAACGATGCTATCAGTAGTGTGTTTCTTATCCGTATGCTGACGACCTTCTCCAGAAACTTTCCTGCCTCCTTCAGGTAGCCGAATCCAATCCGGGAAGACAACTCCAACCATGGAGTTGAAAGACCATCGAGTGACACGGCGGCGCCTATCAATAGAGTGTGATCTTGAGCCTTCAAATTCAGTCAAAATTAGAATAATGGCCTCGGTACAATGAGTGTTTGAAAATGTTAATGAAGCAGTTGCTTATCTATCGATATGTTCTAAGGTTTTCATGTTTGTCGATGAACACGCCGCTTGCTTGTCCTCACGCTACACCATTTAGTCATGCGTTCACAAATTTACGGGTCTCTCTGAACCCAAATGTAGGCTGTCACTGCTTGCTAAAGCCGGGCGCACACGAGCTGTGCGAGCGGTAGCCACGGCTCAATTTTGAAGCGAACGTAAGCACACCTGAAAACACCATCGCGCGCAGTGCTATTCGAACAACCAATCACATTGCTGGTCATGCATAAGCCGTGCGGAAGCTGACCAATCAGCGCTAAGTGACCAAGTGATACAAGGGCAAATATTAAACAAGCTTGAACGCACGCGAAAGGGTCAAAAGCTCCATCGTGTCCACCGCTTGTACCGAGTAGGAGCCGGAGTAGCTGTGTGCCTGGCTTTAAGTAATTCGCTGATATTCAATTTCTTTCGTCCAATATAAAAAGATGGCTGTGCAGATGAGTGGATGGAGTGAATAGTAGAGGGATAGATGTAGAGGTGGATGGAGTGAATGGTGGAGGGATGGAGAGGAATGGATGGGTGGAGGGACGGATGAAATGAGAGATGGAGGGATGGATGGAGTGAGAGACGGAGGGATGGATGGAGGGCTAGATGGAGGGATGGATGGAGGGATGGATGGAGGGGTGGATGAAGGGGAGGATGAATTTGCCACTTGCATATAAGTGTGAAGTGTGTGGTCATGGGAAACATGTAGCAGTTTGTCAGGCCACTCATCTAAATGACATTTGGCTATTATTAAACAAGCAGAGGCAATGAATAATATCAGCGATAGGGAAGCTTTTGGTCCCGTTAGTTTCTGTGTTTGCTTTATCTATCAGAGGATGGAAGGTTATAGATAAGTTAGCAAAGCACACCTCCACTAACTACGGCTAATGCTACTAGACTAGAGGAACTCAACTCATAGTAAAACACAGATACGATATCGGTATCCATCAACAGTACAAACCAGCAGGACCAACTTTGATACACAACCTTTGAATGAAACTACCCAATACACGAACACCAATCTTCTCCTGTGGACAACTAGAAACATCAGCTGACTAACCAACATCTTAATCCACACCAGCCCGGGAATTGAGACAGTAAAGGAAATAGAGAGGAGGAGCAGGAGGAGGTGGAGGAGGAGGAAGAGGAGCAGGAGGAGGAGGAGGAGGAGGAGGAGGAAGAGGAGGAGGAAAGGTATCAATAAATATATCAAAAAGATGAGGT
>ERZ1740065.2495-NODE-2495-length-11435-cov-11.580141_pt1 | contig 11435 bp, 12 predicted proteins | sample MGYA00581738_ERZ1740065 | MGnify/ENA primary metagenome ERZ1740065 (study PRJEB43018, sample SAMN04849749) | marine metagenome | isolation source: floating plastic debris | place: Pacific Ocean | collected 2008-09-01 | study: EMG produced TPA metagenomics...
ATCAACAACAGTAGTACCAGCACTGACCTCGATTATCAATAACTGCATTAGGAACTCAAAATTCCCTGACAGGTACAAAAAGCTTCTAGTAACACCTATTTTCAAAAAAGGAGACCCTACTTCCCTTGGTAATTATAGACCCATATCCTCCCTACCCATCCTTTCAAAAGTTATTGAAAAGCAACTCAACTCCCAAATCATTTCACATCTATCCACTCATAATTTACTATGCAGCAAGCAATTTGGTTTCCGTCATCATGTATCTTCCGAACAGATGATATTAAGCATCCTTGACAAATTTCATGAACTACTAGACAAAAAATCATCCCAGTATATTGCAGTTATTTCTCTGGATTAAAAAAGAAATTGACACTGTTGACCATGCAACACTCATATCCAAACTCCAGCACTTATATGCATTTCCTTCTTCTGCATATAACCCTATTATAGCTTCCTATCTCTCCAATAGATCACAAATCACTAAAATACACAACTATAACTTCTATTTCTTGTACCATAGTAAAAGGTGTACCCCAAGGATCTATTTTGGGTCCGTTCTTTTTAATTTAATAGTCAATGACACGCTGAGTACACATAACAACACTTACTCTGGCGCAGACGATACTCTTACATTTACAAATGCAAAAAATGAGCATGAAGCCAAAACTATGCTTCAAAAACAATTCAATGAACTCAAAGAATGGTACGAAACCAACGGCCTTAACCTTAATGTTCCTAAAAGTAAATATCCCCTAATAACTAACCATAATCTGAGTAATCCTTCATCACTGACACTCAATAACATTGAATTCAAGCCAGAAAAATCGATAGTCATTCTTGGTATTACACTTGATAAAAGACTCACTCTTGAAACACATATTGACAAAGTAGTGCAACAATCTAATATACTGATTTACATCCTTCGTAAAATTAGACACTTACTCAACTACGAAGAAGCTAACAAGTTTGCCTAAGTATAATCAGACCCAGACTTGAATACTCTAGTAGTCTATTCTTTGACTTAAATGTCTCGCTTATCAATAAGCTTGAGACTACTCAGATTAAAGCCTTACCTGTTATTTGTAAAGCCCCAAAAATTGGATTTAGTGTAACAGATGCTCAGCGCCTACTAACTGTTCATACCTTGCTTTCTCGCGAACTTTATACTTTCATGATCTCTGTTTGAGAATCAACTGTGGCCTGGGATCCCCAGAACTATTTGATCTACTAAATGAAACTAAACAGCACACGCGCTCTCTAAGATCAACCTGCCACTACATCCTTCCTTCTATAAACTCTAACGCTGGAAAAAGACAATTCACCTTCTTAGCAATCCAGGGCATATCGAAAACCAAACCGATCTCCTTATCCTTCATATACCGACTCTTTACCGCGCAACAGTCAAACACTACTACCAATGCTCTATTTTCTCTTTTTGTTTCACATTTATTTTCATTTCCTTTTTAGTTAGAAAGCCTGATCAGTATGGGGCTTCCTAGTTTGTTTTTTGTCATTTTTCATTCATCTTTTTCTTGATTTTTTGGCTTTTTTCCCTTTCTGAGGTCAACAGAATTACAATTCTCAAGGAAAACCTCAATAAAAATTGTAAACAACAACAAAAAACGCTAACTGATTTTGGCAAACACTTAATATTTTACCAGCCAATATTTCCACTTTGTGGTAGTTTCTTCAATATTCACAATGTAGATGGCAGGTAAATCCCTGACTTGCAGGTAATAGTGAAACCTGACCTGCAGCTGGTTTTGGTAGCGACAGACATCGGCAACCTGCTTGATGTCAACCATGTCAGTAAACGGCAGTAGATCTTGAATCTCTTGGTTCAGTTTTTTTATGTTAGAGTTGTCCCCTCTTTGAATCAGTTCCTTTGTCTCCAGTAGAAGGCCTAAATGGAAGATATTAGACAGTCAGCTGCTAAGAGAAGTGTGATTTTAATGCAGCAAACATAAACAAACCTATCAACCTGTCAGGCTGAGAATACTGGAAATTCAATTTTCTGAACTTTGAGAAGTCATAGCTCAAACCCTTACAGCTCGGATTCTGTCATATTTGAGCTCAGTTCAGCAAGATCTAACCAATAAGCCATAGGAAAACACTAAAAGCCCAATAATATCAATTTCTTTCCCAAATTCTGGCATCTAAAATACGGGATACTCCCAAGAAATACAGGAGATTTTACAGATATGGAAGCAGAGAAAGGTTGTACTACAAACACTAAGCTCCTACTGGCCGGTTTAGTTAAAACATCCATATACCAATCAAATGATCATCAGCCATATATTGGATTATTATCATTATTAACCTGTCAGCTCTTTACATGGTTACAAATAGTCAAAGTTGCCAGTTGCGCCACCAATACCGGGTTGTTCCAAATGTAAAATAAAATCTGACCAGTTGAACCTCCATCTCATAGTTGGTTGCAAAGGATTAGCCGCAAACACAATCACGTGATATTTTTTCCAACGCAGCTAGCTTTCACATTGGCCTCGCCAAAATGGTGGAGCAAGAAAGGGTCAAATTATCTGGCAAAGCTGCCACGTGATTTGAGTATGGAGGAGATGAAATGTGACTGGCCTCAGAGAGCCATGTAACGAGCCGAATAACCCCGTTATACAGCTCGTATAAAGCTGGCGTTAGATAGGCGGCAATGTTACACGGCAGAGGTTGTTCTACAATACAAGTTTTCAGTGATGTTACTGTAAAAGTGGAAAATTTAGTGTGGAAAAATATTTAGTGAATATAGCGATTTGAAGGAAGTCGCTGATGATAAATACAACTAAGTTTCCATCGGAGTTGTCACATCATGACAACTTTTCGGAGTTGTCATCTCATAGTTAATAGACAACTCTCCGATGATCGTAGGCATGTTCACAACTTTAATGAAGCTGTTTTTCTTTCATTGGGGAGGTATTCCTACTCTATTTTTGGAATGGACTCCATCCACAAATGCTAACACTTTTTCTCACTGTTTCGCTCATTTGGAGGAAACGTTTAATATTTCTACTGCTAATGATTCCACTGCTGCAATGTATTCAATAGCTAGATCAATGATCATGATTTTGCATGGAGGCGACAAAAAGTGACAAAATGGTCTGATAAACCTCGTGCCTATAATGACGTCTAACAATTTTGAATACGAAACAGTCAAAGCTCCTACCTTCAGCTTCGAGAACGCTTTCCAGCGAGACGGTGCTGATAGGAGCTGACAGGCAGCGCTCCACCTCACCGACAGCTTCCGCCCACACACAGTTAACTAGGTCAGCAACTCCATCATCAAGTTCAAGGTCATTCAGTGACCAAGGAAATAGAAGCTGCAACGTAAAGCCTCCAGTCTAGACGTTTAGTACAATAGAGTAAAGACACCATGAGATGTACCTCAATGAGTTTGGGTGAGCCCTTGGCGAAGGGAGGTTGATCGAGTTTGGACAGCCTTTGATTCTCATAATGGGAACACAGGCTAGCGAATAGAGACTCCGCCGTGGAGGCATCACCAGCACGCCGCCCCTCAATCACACTCAGTCGCTCGGCCTGTCAATCGATAAGCAGATAAAGTATGAGTACAAGACTAGGACGCTCCTGAATAGATTGAGATAAAGAGTTTTGTAAGTCCCGGACTGGGAATCGAAGCCAGGCCTCCCAATCCACAGTTGAGGGCTCTATCAACAGACTGGAAACTGTCTGTCAGTAGAGCGCTCACCTGTGAACTGGGAATCGTAACCAGTCTGAAACCAGCCTCCCAGTCTGAATAGATTTATATAGTGGTACCTGATTTTCATAATGGATAGACACTACTCTGAATCTTTCATCACCGTCCGTATGTAACAGTACGTGTACCTCCACCACAACTACTAAGCCTGCTGCCTTCAAACATAATTGGCTCTAGATCAGCTCTAGGGGCTCAGGGGCAGCTGAGTCATACACAAGTTAAGTATTCATCTCAGTATACCTTGGAGGTGAAAGAGGCCCATTTAGGGACAGAGTAAGACATGCTGTCACACCAGTATTCAGGGATACCCGACTCAGGTTTGAATTTGCGCCAGTCGACGGAAGGCTGGCCAAATAGTCTTTTCTTCCGCTCTGCATTAGATGCTAAAACAGGTTTTAGAGAAATATAAGCAAGATAGTGATTTTTAGAGGCCATATATGGGGCAGCATTAACCAACCCTTTATCTCTCCTCTGCTGAGCTGGTCTTGGCGCCGGAGCCCAGCAAGTACATAGGTGTCCTGCCCTAAGAGACAACCGGAGTTGATGGAATCAGTGAGGAAATTGATTGACAACACAGGTACAGAGAGATCCACCGCTCTCTGACACTTGTATGACTTGTCAGGCGCATCCACCATGGTGATGAGAATATCAACCTAGGATACACAGCAGCCTGTAGTTGTGGAGTTATAACAGCTGAGTTCTTTCTAACACCATAGTGAGACAAACCTGCTTGTTAACTCCATGAGATACTTTGCCACCGTTGTCACTAACCAGAGCACAAGCAACCTTTCTCTCTTTTACAGATTGACTCGCGGAAAACTCAAAGCAGAACTTCACCCCTTGAAACAAGCCATCTTCAACCTTGTGCTCAACAGACGTAACGTGAGCATCATCGCTACCGCTTTTCCTCCCTAAAAAAATAGAGAAATCAGCAACTAGCATGCCTAATCAAGGTAGTCGTTCAATCATTTTCCCCGTGTATTTTGATACCTTGCTTCCACCGTGTCAAATCCTGATGATCGTTGCTCAGTCGTCTTTTCAGAGCTGCTAGAGATGCATGTGATCCAGCTATGTCCGTTCGAACTCGAGCTGAAGTTTGCTGAAGAACTTTATTTACAGATACATCAATCATATTTACCACTTCATCGGTATAACTTTAGTTGCGTTAGACTTTCATCTCAGCGACTAAAATATGCAAAAAAAATGCTAAACTAGTGTACTCGGTTTCACAGCGCGTACGTCGCCCACAGTCGCTGCAGATCGTTGTCAACACTTGCATCGGCATGATCGCTAGTTCCGCATCTCCGGAGCATGCGATTGAACTCGAAATGGTTACGATCAGGAGCTCAGTTATTAACTGATCAACTCGGTTTCAGCGATTACGTCCACAAACCGCATGTAATGACGCATTAACGTCCACGTTTTCGCGAAGTATCCGCCTTGTCAAGTGTCAAGGTCAGAAACTTCAAGAGGCACACGCTATCACACGCGTTCACCAAATCCTGTCATACACCAGACGTCACATTTTACCTCGATCTACCCCATTCAATATTGTTTTGAAGTCGTTGTTATGCAAAGAGAGCCATCTTGTACTTAATTTCCAGTAATGGCAAGTATTGTGTCTTGTATGAGTTGGGTGAGAAGAGGAGTAGCAAAGAGCGTCCCGGACAGACTCAAGCTTGGAGAGAAAGAGTTACAGCAAGCTATCGCTGAATTGAAAGATGAAGGCCACGACTGGTGAGTTATCATTGGCTATAATTTTGACTATCTTCCTTTCTTATTTTGTAAGAATGATCATCAGCTTTTACACGATATTCCGGCATTGCTATTTACAGTGATGCAGAAACTGCGTATGAACCTGGTGTAACTACGAAAAGAAAGCTTACTGATGATGTCGATGAGGCACCAGACAGCCAGGACGATGATCCATACAATTTGGCCACCTATGATGACGATAGTGGTGATGACAGTATGTGTCCTTCTTTGTCCATAGCACTGTTCACAGCAATTTTCAACCAAGTTCGCTTCGGAAAGATTACTGGTCTACAACGCGCTGAACAGTCTCTTTCCTGTCTGTTATTCCGCATCTGGTATTTGTGTTCTATGACTTGTCAATACTGAATATGGTTATGATGTTGTTATCTGTATTTCCTGTACAGTTCTTGGTGCAACAGTAGCTGGTATGACTGTTTTTGCCAGTAACTCTGAGGACCCTTATGTTACAATCCCTGATGAGGTAAGGTCCCAGCTGGTTTTCCTGAAGAACATGTGTAAAGCAAATGGCTGACTTTTCTTTTTCCTTCCTCCACAGGATGAAGATGATGACGACAAAGACGACTTTGAGATCAAGGCCACTGACAATCTGATAGCTGTCGGGCGAGCTGCACCCGAGTGCAGTTTGTTAGAGATTTACGGTAAAACATCTTTTGTCCCCAGCTGTTCAATCGACTAGCAGCGCGTTTCAGTGATGGGACTCTGGTTTTAGTTTACAATGAGGAGGACTCATCTCTCTACTGCCATCATGATATCATCATCCCAGCGTTCCCGCTCTCAACTGCGTGGCTCAACTACGACTGCGAAACCAAACAACCGGGTATGTGACTCCGTTCCTTAATGGGTTACTTACTGCTATTACTACTGCTGCTGCTGCTACCACTACCACTACTACTGTAAAACAGATTGTGTTTTTGCGTGGAAAATCTTTGCAATCAAGTATTTAGTGAAGTATTTGCAATTTTACAATGTTTGCAATTGTCTCATATAATGGCATCAGAAACAAAAGCGCTTTATGCCAACAACCCGGTCCAAAAAGATTCTAAATCTACAAGAGAAATTATATTTTACAGTGCTGGACTAGTGTCATTAATGGCTGCCATTTTACTCAGGTAACCTCATTGCTCTCGGTTCCATGGAACCAGTTATCTCCATCTGGGACCTTGACCTGGTCGACACCATCGAGCCTGTCGTCAAGCTGGGCTCAAAGCAGAAGTCAGTGAAGAGCAAGAAGAAGAATAAAAAGAAGGTAAGTTGAGAATACTGTATTCATGTTTATAATGAGGTTCTATATTTCATAGAGTTCCGTTTATAACGAGCCACTTGGCAATGCTGTAATACATGTAAAGTATGTTGTTGTTATTTGGATTCATTGGCTCTTTGTACCGATCTTCCAATTTTGTTATTTTTCCAACCGCTCTGCCTCCATCTCTCAGAATGGCTATAGTTTAGGCCGTGATCTTTACATCGAGTTCAGTAAATGGTAAATTCTCTAGATCATTATCTCCTGGCAGTAAACAGTTCACCACAAGCATTCCTGGCTGTATCACAGCGTTCTTTATTCTGCTGCTGCGTGTTCCGTTTGTTACTGAGCCAATATTTCTCTTTTAGGCGTCTGCCGCTACCGTAACGGGTCACACTGATGCCGTACTCGCCCTCGACTGGCACTCTCTCGCTCCGACAGCCCTAGCCAGTGCCTCCGCTGACTATACCGCTGCTGTCTGGGACCTCAACGAAAGAAAACAACTCCTCGTCCTCAAGGTGTGGACTCGCTATCTGGTTTATTTGTCTCTGTGATTGTCTGCCTGTTACTGACCAGACCTGACCTCGTATAGCACTCGGAGAAAGTTCAGACCCTTTCCTGGCATCCCAAAGAGTCCTCCATATTGCTCACTGGTGCTTTCGATAAGTAAGTAATGCCGTGCTGGCTCATGTTGTTGCTGCTGCGCTGTCGGCTGCGCTGTCTATCACCTGATCTATTCGTAGGATGACGAGGCTGTTTGACTGCCGTCAAAAGGACAGCTCGTGTCTCAAGTGGCGTCTGACCGGTGAAGTAGAGCACGTCTGCTGGGACCAGTTCCACCCTTATAACTACTTTGTAAGATATATCCAATGTTTTCAAGCTACCGCATAGACCCCCGTCTCGACATCAATGTAGTATCTCTATCTAGGCCTCGACTGACACGGGAGAGATTGTATACATTGACTCACGCAAACAGACTTCTACAGTCTTCACATTGAAGGCCCACGACTCGGCCGTTAGTGGGATGACTCAGTGTAGTTGTTACAAGAACTGCCTGGCCACTGTGTCCACAGATGGCTCACTGAAGGTGTGGGATGTACAGGCCAACAGGCCGAGCTGTGTCTATGAGAAGGCCTTCGATAACCGGGTCAGTCTCCGACTCCCTCCTCGAGGCAGTTAGCTGGTTTCCATATAGCATCGCCAGGCTAAGATGGTATATGGAAACTAGGCTGTGCACATGTATCACATGGCTGCGGTATGTTTCAGGGTGGACTGACGTGCGTCTCTACCTGTCCAGACTCAAGCTCTGTACTCGCAATAGGCAGTGAGAAAACATTTACTGTATATGATATAAATGAATCTAGTTCGGGTGAGTGGACTATTTCTACAAGGTTCCATATCAGACTGTAAATCATGAAATATATGCAGCATGACTTTAAATGTGGTTTTTCGCAAGGTAGCACAATTGCAGAAAACTGCTTGCAATATTTTCCCATAAAATTACACCACTCAAACCTAGGTAACCTAAGCAACCTAAGTAATAATAAGAACTATTTTCTATTCGCAAAGTGTCACAAGCACTAGTCTTCCTAAGGGCTAAAGCTTCATGGTGTACAGTGTCTTGCCATGTGTATGTGATCCAGTCCTTGCAGTGTTAGCCACATTCACACTCATCTCTGAGTCATTGGTTGAGGTTAAGGGTTGAGGTCACGGGTTGAGGTCATGGGTTCACGTTTGGTTGTTTTAGTGAGGAAACATTTCCAGAATGGTGTAGACACTAGTCCTATTGACAAACTTGGAGAGATGGTGCTGGCCGCTGAGGAATCAGACGATGAGATCAATGAGTACTTGTCATTCAAACCAACCGCCACTGGCAAAGTACCAAAGAAGAAGAGAAAATCTAATAACTAACTGTAGAGAGACTTCAGTCTTAATTTATAAAAGTTTACAGAAATGTCTTCATAGGCATATTAATAAACAATATTATCACTCTAAATGTACTCAACTCATGTTTCCAAGGCGTGTGCTAGCTTCTTGGAGTATATCATATCATAGTCATATGCCTCACTATGGCATTGCAGACCAAATGGCAGCATCTAGGTCAGATGCAGTAAAATATGGGTTAATTCGAGATCATGTGACCCTGTCGACTGATTGAAACATACCTCTTTACATTCAAAACTGCAGGTAAGGGTCGACTGGCATAAACCTTTCACATATAATACATGTCTCACACTTCATGACAAGCACTTAAGTACAGAATGGAATACCACATGGGGTCAACAAGTCTCACGCGCTTCCCGATGGGGTGACAACAAGTCTAGTGCTATGGGTTGGGCTTCCTGGGAAAATGTGTCTTAAGTTAGTCATTGGGAAGACATACGAGAGCATCAATACATTCTGTATACTTCATGATCATATAAATAATAATTTACTCCATTTGCCACTCCTTGAAAAAGTCATTTCCTTTGTTGTCGACAACAATGAATGCAGGGAAATCAACAACATCTATTTTCCACACAGCCTCCATTCCTGAAATAAATGATTGCCCTGTTAATTTTAACACTGATCTGATTGGGCGACACAGTCAGTACACGGTCTCTTACCGAGTTCAGGGTATTCGAGCACCTCGACCTTCTTGATGCTGTTCTGGGCTAGTACAGCAGCAGGGCCGCCTATGGAGCCCAAGTAAAACCCTCCATGCTGCTTACAAGCCTTGGTCACCTGTGAATAAACAGCAGTACCAATTCTCTAGTATGTATGGAGAGAGACAATCTAACAGCAGTAACAATACTCTAGTATGTATGGAGAGAGACCATCTAACAGCAGTAACAATACTCTAGTATGTATGGAGAGAGACAATCATCTAACAGCTGGCAGTGCTGTCAAGCATGACATGTTTGAGTTTGTCCATCTTAGCATTTTCCGCTGATTGTAAAATGGAACAAGTAAATATTTCTCTGTCAGATTGATTGTCTACACACTAGTTGCAAGAAACACAAGCATGTACTTACACAAAAGTTTCTTACAACTGAGAATAGAAAACCGTGCTCCAAAGAATTTTCCGTTTGCAGTACCATATCCCTGAAATTCAACGCCGCGAAACTGTAGCTGCCATTACGGCCATGGTGCAGTGGCTAGTGCCTCCTGCCTTGTTATGGGTGGTTGGCAGCTTGGTGCCTGGCTATCGGCTGGGGGCTTGATAGCTGTTGGCTGTCTCGTTTTTTTTTAGCTTTCGCTTTCCTTGGGGCTGGTTGTCATTCAGGCACTGAGAGTTGAGCCATTAACGTGTTATATTCATTCTTATTATTACAATAATTTCACTTCTAATTTAACTCAATAACATACATTCTGATAACTGGTGTGGCTTAAAGGAGCACAGAGGTGAGCCTTAATTCTTCTGAACAGTAACTTAGCTGTGATTATGTCTGTTTCATCACTATTAATGTCATTTCTTTATAGTTTCACAAGTCATGATAATAAATATTTAATCTACATGCTCTCCGTTGACTCTACTCCCAACCTCCTCCACTAAAGAACATAAACTTAACGGCGCGCCAGCTACAGAAACGGCTTTCTCTTGTAATGAGAGGTCTGCCAGCGGCGTTATCGTCAGAGATTTCTATGTCTGTAAAAACATGGAAAATTGTCTTACCACTTTGCTTCTGTTTCCTTTAGCCAGCATTACCATGCTGCCGCCCGCTGCCTGGAATTCATCCACATAAGAGTCCATGCGACCAGCAGTTGTCGGGCCAAATGAGCCGCTGGCATAGCCCTGTATTCCAGATCAAACGCTAGTTAGGGAGACAGTTATGGTGCGCCCCTCCACACAATCTAAACCGGTACTAACATCGGGTGTCTTGGCCGGACCAGCGTAATATATTGGATATTTCTTCAAGTAATCCGGGAGGCCTTGACCACTGTCCAGCCTCTCTTTGAGTTTAGCATGAGCAATATCTCGCGCTACGACCAGTGTGCCGGTGAGACTGAGGCGAGTTTTCACAGGATAGTTACTCAGCTCTGACAGTACGTCTTCCATCGGCCTGTTAAGGTCAACCTGCAGATCGATAACAGAGGGCTGCTATTTGACTGCACCCGTACAAGAGGACAGTAAGGACCTGAGGCTACTGACCTTAACCACATCACTGCTAAGTGAAGTCTCGTCGACTTCTGGTAGGTACTTCTCTGGGTTCACTTCCAGCTGCTCAAGGAACACACCCTCCGGGGTGATTTTACCTACAGCCTACAAACAACACCTCCAAGGTTTCAACACAAGTTCTATCAGTGATCCACAGACAAGTTGTCCAGGATCTCTGGCTCAGATGGATGAAGTGATGATGACATCAGCCCACCTGGCGGTCAGCAGAGCAAGAGACTCCCATACCAACAGGGCAGGAGGCACCGTGACGAGGCAATCTAACCACCCGCACATCATGGACAAAATACTTCCCACCAAACTGCGCGCCGATACCGATCTGCTGACTTAGTTCCTGGATCTTGTGCTCCAACTCCACATCGCGGAACGCTCTGCCATGTTCGTTACCTAGCAACAACATCATACGGCTGAATACACAGCTTTATATTAGTGGTGCATTTCTTCAAAATAATTAATCTCGATTTATCTTCCGATTAATATTATCAATCTTATTTTAATCTTGCCACCAAAAGCTAGCTCCTGAGCCATAGAATTCACAG
>ERZ1740065.2497-NODE-2497-length-11433-cov-12.612410_pt1 | contig 11433 bp, 7 predicted proteins | sample MGYA00581738_ERZ1740065 | MGnify/ENA primary metagenome ERZ1740065 (study PRJEB43018, sample SAMN04849749) | marine metagenome | isolation source: floating plastic debris | place: Pacific Ocean | collected 2008-09-01 | study: EMG produced TPA metagenomics...
CTGATCAATTAATCTTAGTTAATCTTAGAATAACTCGATTAAAATGCAGCACTAGAAATAAGTATGTTTTAATCAACACTAGAAGTAGACTAGTGGTTTCAATGACTTGGCACATGAAAAAAAGACTTGAAACTTGAATTGCAAGTCATTGAATTTTGCCTTGTGACTTGAAATTTCTAAGCAATTTACTTGTTGACTTGAATTGTGAGGCAGAATTGACTTGAGACTTGCCTCTTAAAAAATGTGATGACTTATGACTTGAGACTTAGTGACTTGGGTAGCTATAACACCTATAATAGTTATAAAAGCTACTAAACTAAAACTTTGTGGTATCAAAGTCTATATGTGGATAGATAGCTCTTTCTATATGTAACTCCTTTTACTCAACCTACTGCTGATTTCAGGGCTGCCTAGATAAAGTTACAGTGAGATGGTAACATACCAGGAATTTGATCTTGTTGATTTTAAATGTATCACTATTTTCCAGCAGATCTGCCAGTCTACCAGGCGTAGATATGAGTATATGAGGCTTATCAGTCAGGTCTTGGCCCTGCTGAATGTAGTCTGAAAACGATGAACTACAACTGATTCAAAACGGCCGATTTGGTAAGGATATCATGAACTGTAGAAACCGTAATAATCTCTTACCTCGTCCACCAGTAACTACAGTTACCCTTACGTGCATAGGCTTGCCCAATGCTTTGAACTGGTCGCCAATTTGGAACGCTAACTCCCTGGTAGGCGTGAGAACGAGGGCGTATATACCATACGGATCTTGACTGAGTAGATGCAGTATGGGAAGAGCAAAGGCGGCCGTTTTACCACTTCCAGTCTTGGCACATCCAATGCAGTCTCTACCTATGAATATGATTGCGAAGTGACAGATAAGTTGGCGCAATGCAGGAACGAGCTCGAGATAAAACAATCACAACAGTAGAAGCGCAGTTCACGTAGGCAAACTCGATCATCCCAAGACGAAACTAGTATTACTAACCCTCCAGAATAGCAGGAATACAGTTTATCTGAATTTCAGTCGGTTTCTGCAGTCCTACAGCAGTACATTGGTCAGTCAGCCAGTCGCCGAAGCCAAAATCTTGGAACGATTTGATCTTGCTAGCTGACGGCTGAGCTCCGTCGTCCTCCATGATTACCGCACATGTGCCGAGTAGATTTCCGGTTAGTTAGAAGCCCCGCCCAGTGGGCGGAGCCCACAAAAACTACCGCCAAAGCTATCTCCAAATTGTGATAACAAAAAGCGGGTAAAGCTTGAGTTTGCCTCCCTACAGACTGTCTCTGCTCTTTCAAAGCAGGCATCTTATGGAGTGTCTATAAGCTGTGGACAGCAAGTAGTTCATAAAAAGTTATAACAGAATACAAGTTGAGATGTTGATCTAACTTTATTGAGTAATACATTGAATTGAATGAGATAGATGTTTTGATGCTACTGTACTGTCAACCAATAATAATAAAGCGTATCATACATTCACATTTTACCGCAGTCTTCCATTATCTACAAGTTAATATCTGTACAAAAATGGTACACTTAAATATCCACAAAATTCAGCAAAATTTGAAGTTTGCTCTGTGCTAAAACTAATAAATAAAATCGTTTCTCAGCTCAAGCCACTTATGTTGTTACACAGAGAAAAGCACTTCCGTACGTATGGTAAATAACCAAGTGAGACATACTATTCGTTCACTATCCTGGGATTATGGGATTATGGCTCCCTGAAACTTCCTATGCTTTGGAGCTTTGAGATCCCTTCTTGCCGATGAGAGACTTGTGGATGTGTGGGATGACACCACCACCAGCAATGGTAGCTTTGATTAACAAATCCAACTCCTCATCTCCACGAATCGCTAACTGCAAGTGACGTGGTGTCACACGCTTCTGTTTGATATCCTTGCAAGCGTTTCCAGCCAACTCCAGCACCTAACATGACAACACAGGTGAACGGAATACGTTTGCAGAACATACACAAACTGACAGGTAAGAAAAATACCTCAGCAGTGAGATACTCGAGGATGGCAGCACTATATACAGCAGCTGTGGCTCCTACTCGGCCGTGACTTGTAGTGCGTTCTTTCAAATGTCTATGGATACGACCGACTGGGAACTAAAATTGGCGGACAAAAAACCAATCTAGAACCTTTTCATTGCAATATAAGCTGATGACACACAGAGAGTTATGAACAGAGAAACATAACAACAAAATCGTCTGTTACCTGAAGACCGGCTCTAGCAGACCGAGAGATCGCTTTCAACTTAGTTTTACCAGAATCTTTACCCGCTTTGCCGCCAGCCTAGAAAGTACGATTAATCCGGTTAAAAAACTTGGTATCAGCAATTAACCCTCGGATTCGGAAACTACATAGCCTGGAGAACAATTCTAATGTAAAATCAAGACCTGATGGCAAGTAGAAGTACAAAAAAATCAGCGATGAAATTACCATTTTTCGAGAAAGAAGAGACGAACTAGAGCGTTTAATCCAACCGTTGGCGCAAATTCCTCGGCTTGCGTTCTTTGTAATTATGCCGAGCTAGCGCGTTTTTTACTCCAATAGAACATTGAGGCGCAAAATCTCGCCCAATCATCGCACTGCAAATTCAGTGCAAGGCACCAAATAAATATTTTGAAAATGAAGCTTTCTCAGAAAATACTGATGAATAAATTTAAAGTACCTTTTGAGATAATTACGAAAATATATTACATGATCTATACGACAAAAAAATTGAAATTCACCGCGGAGTTGCTACCCATTTTCGCCAGTCATACGTCCATACATTTTTTCATCTCTGTCGACTACGATTGAATCCAGACATTAATATGGTTACGACTGCAGTGAAAGAGGCTGGGAAGAAGGATGTTAAACCTGAAAAAGAGATCAAGAAAATAGAAGGCGAGAGCGAGCCCGCTGAAGAAAAGAAAGATCCTGATCTGCTGACGTTGGAAGACATAAAGCAACAAGTTCATTTGATAGAAAAAAGTGTCCAGTCAAAAGACCCAAGATTTGCTGCTCGTGTCTTGAGAGCACTCACAACTACTCGTAAACGTCTCAATGTTGCAGTCCTCACAGCAATCATAAATGGGTATTTCACATCTCAATCATCAGAAAAAAGTAAATTGTTGGAGTTCCTTCCTTCATCGATGGAGACTGATGCAAAGCCTCTAGTATTTCAGCCACGCTCAGCAAAGTCAGCTACCCAGCCACTTCTGCCAGAAGTCTCGACATACATAAGCTTACTGGTGTTAGTTTACTTACTCGACAACAAAGATTACGAGAAAGCTATGAGCTGGTCAAATGCAGTGATGGACAGGCTGGTGTTGCTGAACAGACGTACACTTGATAGTCTGCAGGCAAAATGTTACTTTTACTATGCCAGAGCACACGAACTTGGTGGTCAGCTAGAGTCAATTAGGAGGTAACTATTTTTTCTCTATAAGTTATGCATTCCTGTCTCATCTAAGGTCAAGGTTTCATTTCAATGTGGGTTTGTTTCAGTTTCTTACACGCCCGACTGCGAACGGCGTCCCTCCACTCGGACCTTGAAGGACAAGCTTCCATTCTCAATCTCCTACTGCGAAACTACCTCACGTTCGACCTGTTTGATCAAGCGGATAAGTTGGTCTCCAAGTCCACGTTCCCTGAGCAAGCGAGCAACAACGAGTGGGCTCGTTACCTCTACTACATTGGGCGGATCAAGGCCATCCAGCTGGATTATTCTGATGCACACAAAAACCTCCTGCAGGCCATCAGGAAAGCTCCTCAGTATGGGGCGCCTGGATTTCGACAGACGGTACAGAAGCTTGCCATTACCGTCGAGCTCCTGCTTGGAGACATACCAGAACGAGCAGTCTTCCGACAGCCTATCTACAAGAAGTCCCTCGCACCGTACTTTCAGCTCACACAAGCTGTCAGAACAGGTATGCTAGACCTAAGAATAAAAATACTGTAGACTAGAATATCTTTGAGTTGGAAAATGTTTGTGAAAATACCAGAAAATTTCACTAAAATATTTTTGCGGTTGAAAACTTTCTACAAAAAATCATTACTATTGTCTTCACTTCACTAAGTAACTGAGCTTGTGAGCGATTTGCAATTATGAACTTTCGCAAAATATCTACCGCAGAAAATATCCGATATGCAGTAATGTCCAGCTCTTAGATATGCTTTGAAACTGCGTGCAGGTATGTGTTGAGTAGTGGAACGTCGGAGTATCCGTGAACAACTCTTATGTGAAATCTATAGCTTGCAGGTAGACTCTGTGCGTAGGTGTGGGTATTGCAAGACGGGAAAGTTTTGCAAGCACAATATTCACGTTTTTATCTGTCACACAAACATTCGGAAAAAATTTCTTGCGTTTCCTGAAACTAGTGTGTTGACAATCGGATAGAGAAATATTCACGAGTTGAAACACAACAGTTTTCTTATATCGTCAGGCGTTCTACGGTTACATGCATAATCGACCTTATCTCTCATGTCTGTCGTGACTCCCGTGTAACTAGTAGAAGCCCTTCTCAGTCTAATATTCGCTAAAATTCGCTTCTATATATGGTATTACCACGAAGGCGTGTCGAGAAACCTTGATGTCTTAGAAAGCAGGAAAATACTGTAAAAGTGGAATCATTAGCGGTAGAAATATTTAACGTTTTCCCAAAATGAGAATAATAACGAGAAAAAATATTAGGGTTTGTGGATGGAATCCGTTTAAAAAATAGAGTAGAAAAACCTCCTCAACGGAAAAAATCAGCATCTATGAAGTCACAAACACGACTTCGGTCATTGGGAGTTTTCTATTAACTATGAGATGACAACTCCAATGGAAACTTAGTTATATTAATCATTAGTGATTTCCTTCAAATCGCTACAGCCACTAAATATGTTTCCACGTTTGCGGTGTGCAGTAACATTGCTGCTGCTCAATCAACTCTAATTTTGCTACACCACTGCGATGTCATAGAAGCAGGGGTGGTGTTTGGTGGAGCGGGCTATGGGTTTGGGTAACTGCTTTTAGATATAGATGAGGTGTAATATGTAGCCTGTTTCAGTACTAAAATCATTGAGAATGGCATGTGTAGGCCTATGGACTGAGATCAAGTGTGCTAAATATGTTTTCCACACAGGGTGGCACCAGTAATCAGCCAGCAGTGACTGCGCTGGTCTGTAGTGTGTCTAGGGTCAGAGATCATCGACCTATACGCACTACAGACTAGAGCGGTCACTACAGACTAGAGCAGTCACTACAGACTAGAGCAGTCACTACAGACTAGAGCAGTCACTACTGGCTGATTACTTTGTAGATGATCTCTGATAGGGTATGGCAAATTTTCTCTAAAAATTGATTGTTTGTCTCAAGCTGATCACAATGTATCATCACAGATGTATCTCGGCCATTATTATCTGCTTTCATAGAGAAAGGCCTGTCTGTTTATACAGATACTAACTGTTTTTGTGGAGTAGTAGAGAGATCGCATCCGGTATCTGCACTACTACTCATGGCCACTGCTGAAACTAACCAAAATAGCTAAAAATAGTGTACTAAAGCAGGGAGAGATAACTCTGAATGAGTATTGGTAGCAGCTGTGAGTTAGAACAACTCTCTCTCTCTCTCAGCATGGTTGTGTTTGTTTTATTGTGATTGCTGCGTTCCCCTAGGCAACCTGGCCAAGTTCACGGAGACGCTCGGTAAGCACGGCGAGAAGTTCCGAGCCGACAACACATACACACTGATAGTGAGGCTGAGGCACAACGTCATCAAGACGGGCGTGCGTATGATCAACCTGTCGTACTCGAGGATCTCTCTGGCTGACATCGCGCAGAAACTGCAGCTGGACAGCCCTGAGGACGCCGAGTATATAGTGGCCAAGGCGATCCGCGACAACGTCATCGACGCCACCATCAACCACGAGCAAGGTAAATAACATACCATACTCTGTACTGTATGGTGTATATAAGATAATGGACTTACAGCTCGGGCCTCAGGATTAAGTATATAATAGTAGCAGCTCTCAGCATTAGGAGTTTATTGTGTTGGTCAGCGATCAGAGTAGTATAATACTGCACACATGAAAATTTTAGCTATGTCACAATGTACGAGGGTCAGTCAGTAAATAATGAGACAAATCCTGTAACTTTCCATCCTGACAAGATATCATCTTGAAATTTTAGAGTATGATTTCCTGTTGTAGTTGTCCACTCATGGAAAAAATTCAGAATTTTAGCTGGTCAAGTTTCTATTTTATCAAAATCCAAAATGGCCGCCAAATTAGCAGATTCCTCCAGGTTGGAGCAAAGAGCTGTGATAAGATTTTTATTGGCTGAGGAAGTCAAATGGAGTGACAAGTACAAGTATATGATATTTACTCAGTGCAAACGCTATTAAAGTTGAACCCTATATTGGCTACAGCTCTCTATGTTACATACAAGCTCAAAATAGATCGCTAAAAATCTCATACGCTACTCCAAACTCTGATAGAAACTCCTGATGATTTGAGCAAAACGGTATAATAATTTGTCTACTAAAACATCTATGCATACACAATATTATAAGAGTGATGATAAGGCTGCTGTACGGTTTATCCTCAACACTGGATTAAGGATAATAGTAATGATAATAATGTTAGGATCAGCCAACAGGTTCCTGTCCATCCCAGTCCGGTGGATCTCCAGCATGGAACAAACCTGCTTCACCATGATACAACCTCATAATAATAATAATAATAATTAGACTGGTTTCATCACCTAATCGAGTGTATGATTCCCGTGTAGAGCAGTCTATGAGAGTGATATTTGTTCGGAGAAATGTTATTTTTTGCACCAATTGAAAATGACATAGCATTCAGCGTTATATCTCGCCACGCTCTTCCGCTCGCTGTTACCTCATTGGTGGATTAGACAGGTAGATATATTTTATTTGCCACCTACAGCACGGGCGGACTGAAAGAAAGAATACCATTATCTCTGAGGTATCCAGTATAAAAACGTAAATTTCTCCCATGCAAGATGTTGATATGGTTGGTAAAAACCATTACACCAGAGAGTTACGCAGAGAGTTACTAGGCCTACCATGATGATCACTGGCTATCAGGATAGCACAACTCCCATTGCGCAGTTTGACAAACCGACAACCCTTCAGTGATGACTCAACCTAGCATACACAGCTGGTATAGATACAGCTGCAGTGATTGGTGAGTGCGGATAGATGACAATAATATGATTTCTCATGATAATGAGGAGTCTGTATAAACTCAATAGCACTGAATTTCATTTAATTCTCCACTCGAATCTTTATGTTGATAGATGGTAGGTCTTCTGTAGGCACTATAGCGATATACATTGAAACTCTATCATGGTGACAGCACTGGTGCTGGAACACTCTGTATCATCAAACTGTATATACACTGGCTGGCTTGTCATCGTAGGTCACTAAAGCCATGTTGTATGGCCAAAAAGGTCAAAGCAGCCCTTTTTTATACCAGGGTAAATTTTAAAGCGAAAGCTGCCGGTTAGCATTTTGAAGTCAACAATAAAAATCTAATTAACAGCAGTATACAGTATGAGCGCGGAGTATGGATTTGAGGATAACGCCACTGTTGTCGCAGTGTGATTGAGGTCAATATGAGTGACTGTGAGCAGAGGTGGTGTGACACACCTGTCTAGGTTTGTCATGCTGTTACTAGGGCTGGTGTAATAGCTGATGTGTCGTGACGTCTTGTGTGTCGTGACGCTTGGCTGCTAATAATAAGTAACTGCTCTTCACTCCTAAGTCTTCCCTTATTCCCTTATTTATCACTCGAGGCTCATCATTGGCTGGTTTAACGATCAGTCGACATCTGTCTCATCTCTTATCTCCTTAAACCTGATTCATGTCTTCTTTTGAGTCATATATCTCCCTCCTAATGCTGGTACCTCCCACTCACAGATCTGTCTCTCGTGACAATGGCCACCAATGTGACAAATTGTTCACGTGTAACTAACCCTATGCTGGAGTATAGCGTGTAGAAGATGCAGTATTTGCGTTGCCCAACTGTAGTACTGAGATGATGAGTTTTCCTCCTGATAGTTTGCTGCAAGCAGTCATTAGGAACATTAGATTCTAAGATGTTCGAGATCTTCCAGATCAGCGTGTGACAAAATTTTCATTTTGTCACTTGAAGAAGAAAAGACGTCCTCATCTCCCTTGCAGCATTCCTGAAAGAATCTAAAGAGGCTGTATATGATTGTAAAAATTCAATTCAGCTGCTCCATCTCATTCGATATAGTGCTTGTAGCTGTGATTTCATGAAAAACTGCTCTAAATGTAGTTAATTATGACAGGGTCATAAAATGGGACGTGAGACCCAGCTATGGGATTGTCCAATCGAGGGTTTGTCATTGAGATATGCTATTTACTTCTAGAACTGTAAATAGAACTATCGGTCAGCAGTTCATGGTAGTCCGTGTACCTCTGTCTGCGGTCAGAGTAGCCCGCGTTCTTATAGAGCAATATATGTATTTTGCAGGCTACGTTCAGTCGAAGGAGAACCCGGATGTTTACAGCACCACGGAGCCACTTACCGCGTTTCACCAGAGGATATCGTTCTGTCTGGACATACACAACAGTTCTGTGAAGGCAATGAGATTCCCGCCCAAGTCGTATAACAAAGACTTGGAGTCAGCCGACGAACGTCGAGAGCGTGAGCAGCTAGAGCTGGAGAGTGCCAAGGAAATCGCTGACGAAGACTTTGACGGCTACTAGATTGACTCTGACATATAAATAAATCACTTACTATTACCATAGCCTTTGTGTACTTGTATATTGTTATCGTGTTGCAAAACAACAATTCTGAAATTATTGGAGCTGGCGATAGAAAGTCTAATAAACCGTCACAAACAATCCAATGTTTCCTTTACATCAGAGAGCCTTGACCTAGATAGTAGGTTACATCAGATGGTGTCATTATAGTAGAGTTGTAGAGTAATTAGCTGGTAACTCGGTGCAGAGCCTAGTCAGGGAGGCAGGCCACCTATATTGTATGATTGCCCAATTATATGACTAATACAGGTCATGTGATCATCTCTAATGTACAACCGAGTCCTGAGTGAGGTCAACGTCGGAGAGGAACTCCCTGATGCAAAGGTCCGTTTGTCGTAACTGCTGTTGTACGTGCCTCATTAAACAGGGGAGATAAATTTGGGCTGCAACAACAATCAAGCCAATTAAGTGAGAGAGTATATAAGAGGGATGCACTGTGCACCATTTTCATTCTGGACCAGTAAGAGAAAGTGTATTTGACATCAGAAACAAAGAGAAGAGCAGAATGGCTGGACTTATATTCATCCTACTCTCTATCGTTTTGACTGTCACCAGTAAGCTAAGCTGTTTACCATATTCGTTTCATTTATCACCTATTAGAAATGAGTATTGGTTATCTGATCTTTATATTTCTCTTATTAGACAGTCAATGTGCCAAGATCATTGCTGGACCATCGTCCAACACGTACAGTATTGGATCAAGGTTCACATTGACTTGTAAAACTCAGGCAAGGACAGAAACCGACTCGCCCCTGTGGAAACTTGTGAGTTGTCCCCTCGAGCCAACTTCTACTTGTATCCCAAAGCCATCGTTAGTGTTATGGTCGAAAATGAAGCAATTCTCCGTGTTTTTCAGCGCCCTCACAACTCCAACGAGATACTACTGCTCTCCAAGGATACCGTGTCCAAGTTTCCAGACAGATACACTGTCGAGTCTAATTCTACTACCTACAACCTAATCGTGAAGTCAGCAACATACCAAGATGATGGCGAGTTTGAGTGTGACATAGGCGACATCGAATCAAAGAAAGCACGCATCTACATCTGGGGTATGAGGCTTGTCAAATTTCCTCGTTGCCTCTTATTTGCTGACAGCGCTGATGACGCTGACTTGTGTTGCAGATGCCCCCACAAAAATGGAGCTGGAATGGGAGGGTGTGAGTAATGGTCCTGACGCTGTCAAAGCTGACCAGCAGTACAACCTCATCTGTAAGAGCGTAAACAGTCACCCTCCGGCCACTCATCGCTTCTTCAAAGACGGAACGGTTCTAGATGTTAGCAACATCGAATACGTATTCAGGAACAGTTCTGATTCGAGTAAGTGAATCAGCTATGGTACTAGCTATGGTACTAGCCGCCAGCGGTATTATTCTACCACACATCTAAACTAACTTTGTTCTAACTTTAATTTAAATCGGTCATGCTATGTCTATATTTCATATGCATCTGCATCGTTTTTGACATAATTACTCATCATGATGCATACTTGTTATTCCTTACATACAATGAGATATGACTTGTCTGGTTGGTCCCACTTTAGCTCATACCAATACTAACATTTCATCTTTTCAGCCACTGGCTATGGTAACACCACCAGCACGCTGGCCTTCACACCAACTCAGGAAGACATCAACGAAAGTAAGAAGATCAGCTGCGTGGCTGACCTCTACGACAAGAAGAATGCATCGTCCGTATCATTTTTGGTTAACTGTGAGTATCTCAGTCTACCGCCATCTATCTCAGACTATTGTAACACAGTGAACAAAATATTTAATTCAATTTCAGCTGCTGGCTCCATTACCACTACTGGTGTGATCATGGCTTCTTTGATGTCAACTATTCTCGGATTGGCACTCTATAATTGAAACTAACCAATGAATGATATGCTTTCATGACTATCACAACATGACTATTACCTGCGGATTACTTAGTTGGAGTTATGGCCTCATGCTGGTGCTATGAAGACAGGGTGATCCAGTGAACATTTAATCTCTGCCGTAATTAGAACTCTTGGTAAACGTACTCAGACTGTGACAGAGTCACATACGTACATTTACACGCAATTATAATGACGTTCATCTTGCCTTCTGACCATAACCTTTTGACCTAAATAGTTTTAATCACGCCAGAGTCATAACAAAACCTCATTTGAATTTCCGTAGAGTCAGATTCCTTCATAATCTCAGTAATTCATTGATATGAGATGTAATAAAACATCAGAAACACTTAAAACTATTCAAAATATCTGCTACATGCAAAACCTACGGAGAAAACAGGCAATTACATTGACCGTGTGTGCTGATCTGAAATAGGAATGGAGACCTATTACCAATGGTCAACAACCAGCTCAAGTGTATGAAATATGCTATCATCATTCCCCCTTTCCTCGGCTTGCATTGCTCGCCTTCCCTCTCTACTCTCACCTCATTGTCACCCTCCCTCCCCCCCCCCCCCCCCGACCGCCCACCCGCCTCCCTGCCTGCCTCCCTGCCTGGCTCCCTGCCTGAATACAAGCCAACATAAAAACAATCAAAAAAACAATCAAGAAAACAAACCAGCAACCAAGCAAGCGAACAAGCAATCAAACCAGAAAACAAAAAAACAAAAAAAAACACAAAACACAAAAACAAAAAAAA
>ERZ1740065.2498-NODE-2498-length-11432-cov-12.344731_pt1 | contig 11432 bp, 5 predicted proteins | sample MGYA00581738_ERZ1740065 | MGnify/ENA primary metagenome ERZ1740065 (study PRJEB43018, sample SAMN04849749) | marine metagenome | isolation source: floating plastic debris | place: Pacific Ocean | collected 2008-09-01 | study: EMG produced TPA metagenomics...
AGACGCGATACTGGACGCGGTACTGGACGCGATACTGGACGCGGTACTGGACGCGGATGAAATTATTGCTATTGAAATATAATACTCATGACCAGAAATCCTGATCAAACACAAAAAGTTAATTGCGCCAGTTCAGATTCTGGTTGATTTACATCCCACTCTCACTGTCCAACAGTATCAATGTACATCAGACCTCAACTGGAGGCAACTTGGAAAATCAGTAACTGTGGCAACAGTGTGTGGTCACTCCCCATGTAATCAAGTGCAATGTCACGTCAAGGCTTACAACGATGCCGGAGACAGTCAGATTGCCTCATCATCTAGAGTCACCACCAGCAAAGCAGGTAGGTAAAATGGTTAGACTAGTCCCGTAGTTAATGACAGTAACGGTTAGCCATATTAACTCTGTGTTACAGCTCCATCACCTCCACGCAATCTGACCCTATCGCAGCCAATCAAAGTAACCAACTCAGGCAGAGTTAGATGGAACTACACAGTTACCTGGCAGGTGATGCAACGCCAGCTAGAAAAACCATATAATTTTGCTCAAATATCTCATACAGATTAAAGGGAAGCCACAGGTTGATTTAATTTTCAGCTTGTTTGAAAATTGCTGTACTCTCCGCGACATTTCATGGTCTCACATGCTCTTCCAGAGTTCGGAAAATTCACCATTTTTAGTTTTATTTCAGTTGCGTTGAAAAAGTGTGGGTTTGGGCACGACATGGGATTGACCTGCTTTGCTCTTCTGTGAGATGGTTGTCTTTACGAGTCAAACCTATTAGATGACACAATGCACCAAAATTCAAGTCAAGTAGAGAGTCATTGTTTTAGTGTTTTACAGCTCTAGACAGTCATCTGCTGGTTCAAATCTGGAGCTGTACAAAGTATGTCTTTTGGAAGCTATTTTTCTTCCAAAGTCAAATGAGAATTTGTTGATACGAATAAAGCAAAGGGGTAGGACTCCAGAGCAAGTATATGGCTCCAGTGCCTAGACTTTGTTCTGGATGACACAATACCACGGCTCAATTGGCCCTATATTGTTTAACTCTCCATGCCCATACAGTATGTACTATTGATGTCACGATACACGATAGAATCATGTATCTTGATACTATAGACCATGGTACGATATACGATACACTAGGCCTGTGTATCATGTCTACACGATACATTATCAAGCTTAGTTTCATGTAAATTGTTAGCCATAGAATTGTAAAAATTATCTACCCATACACCTAGTCAATTAAATTAAGCTAAAAATCAGCTCACTATGATGTAAATTTGTAGTTGGTTACTGGAGATGAGAAATAATATTTCAGTATTTTATCGAGTATTTTATCGAGTAACTAATGTAAACAACTAAGATTCTACGCTCATATCCAGTTCTCTCTAGTTTTCTCGTAGCTATTGGAGCTATAACATTGCTGATATCAGCTTCTTTCTTGAACGCTGTACAGTGTGCCAATTGTTTATGATGGTCTCCACATGCTAGCTGAATGGTCAACTAACCCCTTGCATTCTAGCAGACTGCCCGATAGTGTAATTCCATGGTGCGAAAGGGAAATCATAAAACATTCAGATGTAACAAAAAAACTAGTGAACTATCATTTTACTTGAATTGAATTGATCTGCGATATCATGTAGTTGGATGTACTAATGAATGTTGACCAATATTCCACTACTCCTGATGATAAATTCCCCACTTTTCCTCATTGCTGTGATGCTGCCATTTTATCTGTGGTCATGAATCTTTGTTACACGAATGCTGCTCTGTTTGTTTTTCATGGTCTGAAAATTTTAGGTCAGGTGATTGATATACAGATGATAGGCATTTATCCAGAGTCAGTCTGACATGTTTTATAATGAGAACACATTGACTGGATATTTTCCTTCTTGAATTCCTAAACACACCACACACACGCGCTGCTCATGATAAAATATAAATTGCTGCTTCAGTAATGGTCTGTATCATGATGTGTCCTATCATGGATATTTGACTATCATTTGGATATTTTATCATGATATCATATTGTGGTAAAAAGCTCTGCATCGTGATGTCATTACTATGCTTGTAGTGGAGATGACGAAAAAGAGCACATTTTTAAGATATTATATATAAAATATATTGCTCTCAGTTTTCTCTGGCCTCACATAGGCCAGTTGAGATGAGGAGCTTACAAAATGTTTGCCGGCCCTGGAACACTGCTGGTAAGAGGATAGCGCATTGTTGGAATGACTCACCAACTATTTCCATGAAACTCGAGGCTGACAGCAAGTCTCCGAGCTCTCATTGAATGTGTGTAATTAAGCTTCTTTTTAATTAAATATGAGAGATAAGTTCCTAACATCTAAGTCTGCGAGGCATTGCTGTATAGGTTGATTTATTTAATCAGGCTCCATTGAGACTGAGCTGTGGAGGCCTTCATCAGACCCATCCATACAAGCTACAGGCTGCCAACATAACAAAGGACAACTACACTAACATTTCCTTCATCCTCACATCAGACAGTGAGGAGACGTTCACAGTTACTGTTTGGACCAGAGACGCCGAGGGACTCCTGTCGCCGGATAATGTTTCTCTTACTGAAGTGGCTCCACTATTGCGTGAGTTTCAGCGATGTGGCATTACTGAGTCTGCAATCAAGAGTTGGATCCTCATCAACTGTTTGATTTCCATTAGCAACGTATCACTGTGCATCCGGATGAGCTCATTATTCAGACATCTAGTATCAAAACTTGCCATACGATGGCATTACCTAGCGGCACGTCAGGGATTTTGCGCTTTTCAGCCCCTCAAACTTCACCTCTCAACACCGGCCTCTCAGTCATAAACTCTACCTGCGTGAGACTCAGCTGGGCTCCTCCTTTGTACCCTAACAGGCTCTCAGGATACAAGGTACGCTGCTGATTATCGTTTATAGTATGCGTATGATCTACATGCTTCTCGCCATAGAAGTATGAAATAGATTTTCGTCATTCCGCGGTTGATACCCATGCACACTCTCGCACAGGTATGTGCATACTTCCGCAATGGCCCTTATGTGCTGCATGTACAAATAGCGATGGAAGAAAGAAAATATCCATGAAATAGTTTACCTTTTCCATAGCGTTTCATAGGATTCACTGAACGATAATTCATATGTTCCTCAGACCCTTGACTTCAGATTCAGATTTCAGTTAGCTAAAACCTTGGATTCAGTTTGGTCATCCAAACAAAAAAAGATACTGGACGGTCGTAATATAAATGTAACACACATAAACAGAAATCCCAATGGAACACAGAACTTCAATCCTTTTTCATATCCTCATCGATTTACATGCCACTCTCTCTGTCCAACAGTACCGATGTACATCAGGCCTCAACTGGACACAACTCGGAAAATCAGTAACTGTGGCAACAGTGTGCGGACACTCACCATGCCAGCAAGTGCAGTGTGACGTCAAGACGTACAATGATGCCGGAGACAGTCAGATTGCCTCATCATCTGTAGTCACCACCAGTGAAACAGGTAAATGAAACTGGTAGACAAGTCCTGCAGTTAGTGACAGTAACAGTTTATCATATTAACTCTGTGTTACAGCTCCGTCACCTCCTCGTAATCTGGCAATATCAGAGCCAAGTAATGTAACTGACTCAGGCAGAGAGAGATGGAGATACACAGCTACCTGGCAGGTGATATAACACCAGCCATGAAACTGTGTTCCTTAGCTCACATAGGCCATGCAGATTGAAAAGAAGCTGTAGGATAAATTGCCTTTCAGCCTGTTTAAAAATTGCCACACTCTCCACATGAACTCATGCTCTTGCATGTTCTGCCGGAGTTTGAAAAATTCAACTTTTTCACTTTCATTTTCTGTTGCTTTGATAACGTGTGGGTTTGAGCGCAAAATGGGATTAATCTGCTTTTCTCCTCTGTGAGAGGGATGTCTCCACAGGCAAAGCCTATCAGACGGGACAATTCATCATTTTCAAAATCCAAATGAGGTAGGAAGTCATTTTTAAGTGTTATTTACAGCTCTATGCCGTCATCTGCCAGCTATTCATGGCCAATGGTATACAGAACGTTTCTTGCAGAAAATTTTCTCATTTAATTCCGAGTGGAAATTGTTGATACTGAAATCTAAGTGAAGTAAAAACATGAACTACTGGATTATGGGTTTTTGTCATTCTCCTGTTCATTTTAGTGCACTCTCCCTCACTTGCCCATTCCTGTGCATGCTACACTCCTCCTGCATATGGCCCATGCATGGTTATCGACAGGAGAATGACAAAAGACAGTTTTTTTTAGTTTTCCCTGAGATGGTGCATTACATATGAGCAGTGGATGTTGCTGCTGATACCATGGGAGCGCATAGGTATAGGGTAATCACAGATAAGCAACACACCCGCATAAATAAAGATAGGTGGTATCCTAAGCACAGCCGTATCCTCTTCTGACTGAATACGTGAGTTGATTATTTGAATTTTCCAGCAGAGAGGTTATGGAGCCAAAGGTTAAGCGTCAAGTCTTTCATACTCGTAATAGCTTCAAATCTGGAGCAATAAAAAGCCGTCAATTGAGCTAACAAGTTGGACTCCAGAGTAGACAAATGGCTCCAATGCTGAGAACTGGTTCTAGCTGTCAGAATATTATGGCTCAGCTGACTCTGGATTGTTTCATATTTCACTCCAATACAGTTTACAGACAGTGGAGATGACCAGAAACAGCACATCTTTGAAATATGGCAGGAAGTCATGGAATCAGTCCACTGCCCTCAGTTTTTTTCTGACCTCGTAGGCCAGTTTTGATGAGCTGTTTACGAAATGGTTGCCGGCTCTGGAATGCTGCTTGTATTAGGATAGCGCATTGTTAGAGTGTCTTGCCAACTCTTTCCATCAAATTCAAGACTGACAGCAAATCTCGAAACATTTATTCAATGCAAAACTCATTGAACTTATTTTTGAATTGAAGATGAAAACGAATCCCAAACTTCTAACTCTATGAGACATTGTTGCATAGGTTGATTTATTTAATCAGGCTCCATTGAGACTGAGCTGTGGAAACCTCCATCAGACCCATCCTTACAAGCTGCAGGCTGCCAACATAACAAAGGAGAACTATGCCAACAGCACGGTCACTGTCACTGTAGACAGCGAAGTGACATTTACGGTTACTGTCTGGACCAGAAACAATGAGGGACTCCTTTCCTCAGAGAATGTCTCTCTGACGAAAGCAGCTCCGCAACTGTGTAAGTTTCAGCAATCAGGCATCACAGAGTCTTCAGTCCAGAGTTGGATTTTCACCAATTGGTTGATTCCTAATTAGCTGCATATCACTGCACATCCAGAACAGCTCATTATTCAGACCTGTTCCCTAGGATTTAGCCTTCTGGTATGGCTGCATTGCCTAGCGGCACAACAAGTATTTTATGTTCGATTTCAGCTCCTCAAACTTCACCTCTCAACACCAGCCTATCAGCCATAAACTCTACATGCGTGACACTGAGCTGGGCTCCCCCTCTGTACCCTAACAGACTCTCGGGATACAAGGTACACTACTGATCGTAAAGCATATCCGTCTTGCATATTCACGCCGAAAATATTCTCCATTTCTCAGAAACCCGACCGAATAAAATAATGGTGTTTGATGGAACAAGGTTGTCAGTGACATTTTAATGATCCTAACCAGGCTCATATTGTTGTTTTACAGTACAGATGTACACCACGTTCTACCTGGATACAGCTAGGAAAGCAGGTAGCTGATGTGGTAGCGTGCGACTACTCACCATATCAGTTGGTACAGTGTCATATCAAGGCTTACAATACTTCAGGTAGTGGTCAGGCTGCATCATCATCCGTCAGAACTGGTTGCGATGGTAAGTGTGAAATATGTGCTCGTTTTTCTTCTTCAACGTTATGTTTCAACATGGTCAACGTTTTTTTACAGCTCCATCGCCTCCGACTGATCTAAAAGTGCTTGAAATCAATAGGACCAGTGACTCCGGCAGAGAGAGATGGAGGTATAGCATATCGTGGGAGGTATGAAACATTGCTATTAGGAATGAGATGATTGCTTATTTGACCTCAAAAAGTTGCAGGAAAGAGGGAATCTTCTGCTACATTTTTATTACCATAAAAATGCAAATTGGAGTGGTTTGGTTCTAGGCAACCTTAGCGAGTTTCTTATCAAAACTTTAATTTCCAATGTTTCTTCACTTTGTTTGTAGGTTATGACGTGTAATATATCTCTCTTTCTTTCCATAGGCCCCCTTGCTCCTGAACTGTGAGAGCCTCATGACTCCCAATTCATACCGACTTCAGACTCCGAAACAAGATTCAACTAACTACAATTCTACCACTAACGAGTTCTATGTGGACAGTGAGGAGACATTCTCAGTCTCTGTCTGGGCCAGAAACAACGCGGGATTCATATCGTCGGATCCAGAAACTCTAGAATTCACTGCGCCACTGCTCTGTAAGTTCAATAGCCTACTGAATTAGTTCATTCGTCTGTTTTGTAATCAGCTTTGCTTTGAGACTAGTGCACAATTTTATGCTCAGATATTAGCTTCATGATGTGATTGCCTGCATACCTGTCAACATGCGAGGCTGAGAATACCGGGGATTCAGTTTTCCTAACTTTGAGAAGTCATAACTCAGAACCTCCATCCCCAATAGCTAAGATTCTAGTACAGTTAAGCTCAATTCAGCGAGATCTTTCATGTAAACCACAGGATAACATGAGGAAATCAAGAATTATAGTTTTTTACGTCAAATTCAGTCGGCTGCAATACATAAGCCTCCCAAAAACTGCAGGAGCATTGACAGGTATGACCGACTGTTTCATGAACTTCTTACGTCATTGCGAATACCAGTACGCTTCTAGGCTGCTACAAGCACAGAATTCCTATCCTAATGATTTCTAGAAGGCTAAGTCTGCTTTGAACATCCTGGGTTGCTAAGACAGAAAACATCTGGATTTAAATTTCATTACACGCTTCTGCTGCAGCACCAAATGGCAGGCCAATGATCTCAGCTGAGAGTAATTCCACTTGTATTTTCCTGACGCTTCAACCTCCGGAGCAAGAGAATATCACCATTGAGTACTACAAGGTAAACCTGTTATCTTTCTTTGCCTGCCATTTCTACATCACTCATTGGATGACACAGTATTCCCCTCAGTGTACATATTATACAGTTATCATAAGTCAATTATTTTTCTAAGGTCGTCTAAATGGACATTACGCTGCCTACTAGCTGCAGTGCCCTTTTACAAAACATACATTATAATCATGAAAACTTTGAATCTTCTTGATCTACAAGCTAGAAGAGTTGACTGTGAAAGATTTTAATCTGAAGGCAGAAAGTCGGCTCAATGCTCTAGAGTGTCTGTGCGGTAATCTAGCTGAACATGATTTAAATGGAACAGCTCTAGCTAGACCGAGTAGTATGTTGAATAGTTTGAGTGCCGAACATTCATTTACAGCGCAGTTGAGCACATTTGTGGCAATTGGCCAAATTTCCACCAGGGAATGCCAATGATTTTCACATTGCAAATAACCATATGTCTAAGTGGCACGTACATACTTAGCATTTATACATCTGTGGATGATTCTTAATCTTCAACGCTGATACAGAACTAGCGTTGTATTGCGGGAGAACTGGTTAGCAGCGAGTAAAGTAACAGCTTCAATCACCTGGAGTGAGCCAGAATATTCAATCTCACAGTCTGTATGTTTCTCCTGTGTGAACTACACGCTTCTTTGTTTGTAATCAGATGCCAGGTTGCAGAGTTGTTCGTGGTCACACTGGTGAAGTCAAATATTGCTGTGTTTCTAGGCTTTTAATCAACTTACATGTAGGTAGAAACCCATTGCATCTTACATAATTATTAAGTATTATTTCTTTGATGAATATAAATAGATGTGAAGAAATGAAATGAGGTTGTCTTCAGTCAGTTTCGGTTTCAGTCAGTTCTCTTTGGTCAGAGGTTCATAGCTACTGTCTTAACAGTGGAAGTTACGTTTCCATTGCCACCCCAGTAGGTATCTCCTCCCCATGCGCAAGTTTAGCAATTAAAAAAAATTTGTTTCTTCACTGATAGTTTGGTTGTGCCCAGGCAAGTGAAATTCTACACCTCAACCGATGGCAGGAAGCTCGAGTGTTTACTCAGGTTTCAGTCTGCGGCTTTGAACCTGGTTCAAAGGTTCGCTGCGATGTGGTAGCTGAGAACTCTGCTGGATCTGGTCCTGCTGCCTCCATCTCCATATTCACTGGACCGGCAGGTAATCATCTACTATTGCTCACATCTACTTCACAAGAATCTGGTTAACAGAGAACCGATGATGAAGTTATAACATTGGAGGTTTCTGTTATGCTACTTTCTCAGCCACTCTCTTGTAGTCATAGCATCCGCTACTGCAGTGATTCCTCCCAGTATATTCCTGAAGACCACATATTCAACCTCATAATAACAGAAGGATTCGAGCAAGTATATTCCTCTTCTAATAATTATTCTCTCTCTCTCTCAGATGAATTAGATGAGTCTACTACAAGAGAACAGGGAACGGCTGCCCCGCATCCAGTAGACACAGTCACAATTGGATTGTCCGTCGCTGGCTCCTTGCTCATGCTGGTCATAATCGTCGTGATTGTTTCCACTGCAAGAAAGTTGTGAGTTTGAATATTCACTGTTGCTGGCCGGATTGACCAATCAAATAGCCTGGTCTCACATTTTATGTAGCAAACGCCCATCGACTCATGAATATTCTGTATCTACTTACGTCTACCCTCCCTCGGAGCCACAGACTGATGATCTGTCTCCCCGAACAGAGCGAGGTACCTCAAATAGTGAGTCATGATCCCTAGCCCGTAAATCGTATTCCTTAGGATCTTTCTCGCTTCCACCGACTGAGGAGGAATTGATCAGCAATTTATGGTCTATTTAAGTGGTAGCCAGATGGTTTTTACTTATCAGTGATGTCACGATACACAATTTGCAACAATGCCCACACACTTATATCTCTTGTACACGATCTAGGGTACGGTGTATTTGGATTCAATACAAGTACATATACATGCAAGTATACATATGCAGTAAGTCGAATGTGGCAATCTATGAAACCTCTCCATGATATAAAACCTTGCAACACAGACACATTAGTTTGAGATACAACCAAGGTAGATATTTTGCAGAAACAGAATCATGCTAGTGATATCAGTATACAGGCTGTTTCTTACTGCTGGAGTACTTGTCCTACTTTGCTGAACAGCCTTCTCTTATGACAGATGAGGCAGGAACACTCGGGTACTTAATCATAGATTATATGATTACAACTGCTGATGCTATGTCTGTTGATGGTTCAAGGTAATGCTACTACTATCGGTGATATTAAAACTTGTCCAAAAGGCTATAAAAAACACATGACTCTTCAAAAAATTATATCTGAACTGGATCTAAACCAGTTAATTAGGTAAAAATATCAAAAGTGAACAGTTTACTGTACCAAAAAAACTGTACCGACACAATGACCTTTGCATTGTGGCCTTGTACCGAGGTACACGATAATACCAAAGCATCGCTACACCACTAATGTTCTTCCTCTCAGACTGAAGGGATTTACTACAAACACGTGTCTCACTGCATGAACGCACCACTAAGAAATCATAGCAAGGTGTGCCCTAAACACTTCCAGGCTGCATGCTCAGATATTCATTTTGATATTGCAGTAGCGCCTAGCAGGGCTGTTTGCTTAGTTTTCAGATCAGCACTGGCGAATTCTGCAGTCCATAGGGCAGCTTGCAGAGGAGCTGAGCGTAGCGAAGTTATGAAGCTATATCGCCAAAGGTATCTGAGTAGGTGTGGGAGAGTGTCCCCACCTACAAGGGGGTCTGAGGGGCTTCCCCCAGGAAAATTATGTCTTTGAGAATGCCCTGAGAGTGGATTTTATCTTCATAAAGCTGTACTGAGAACTAATCACAAGTGCAAGAGTGCTCTAATCAAGCCTCTCAAAATTGAGAAGCCAAAATACTAGTTTACTCAAGTGGAGAGGATGCGATGGAGGTGGAGAGGGAGGAGGCGGATAATATATTCCCGCTCAATCATTATGCTCTTTCCTGAAATATTCTTGGTACCTTCCATTCCGTGATTACGACTCACAGAATCCAGCACGCAGCTTTTAACATTCACACATCGTTCGATTCAATGTCAACATTCTCGTTTCAGGTCTGCAAGCCAGTGGATGTTCAGCGTTTGACACTACGACATCATCCACTTATGAGAGCATTATGTCAGACCATCACTATGACAACGAGTCAACCTGGGAGTGCGAAGAAGTGGCTTCCAATGCTACTTACGCAGTGATGCGCTGACTGTCGCTAGCCACTCAGCGAATGATAGAAGTAAAATATTCAACTGCAATCACCCTCCATAACACTTCCTGTTTGTGTCATTATCAAAGCAGCTTAATCAGATAATATACTCTATAATTATAATGCGCGTAATTACCAGATGTATACCCATAGAAAGGAGCTTTCTGCTCTCTGCATACTCTTCTTATATCTGTGGAATAAACTTCATCAGAACGACTTCAAACCCATTTAATACTGCTCTGTAATCTACATTGAACCGCGTCCTCCCTCTCCTCGACTTTAAGACGTGAGGAAATATGCGCGCATCTACGTTATCGGGGGGGCTGGAAGCAGTGTCTAAATTTGGCGAGGAAAAAACAGAGATGCAATTTTTCCAACACATATTTTCTTTCTGAAAAAAATGTGCAGTATAAAGTTTTATAATAATTAATTAGGAACTAATTCTTACTTTTACGTCAGATAATCCTGCGGCATGCTTGCATGTCCCTAAATTTGCTGTCTCTTTGCTGTCTGCCATTTTTTTCTCCCTGTCCTATTGTGACAAAGATCCGTTTAGAATGTCAATCAGTAAGTTTCATCTTTTACTTGCTTTGTACTAGATTGTTTAGCTCTCTAAAACTTCTAAAGGGTTCATTGTAAATTTAATGCATAGTTATTAGTGTAAATGGTAAGTGTAAAGTGTAAAAGAGTAAGTGCTAAATAAACAGGCGCACAGCATGTCATCTTTGTTGATGATCCTCAAACAATGCACTTTGCCATGATCATGAAGAGGACATGAATACAAACAAATGGTAATCTCTCGGTCAAAGAAATTACATTACGAACCCCCAGTGTTATTTCCATGCTAGCCGGCTTGTTATCCATCTTTTCATAACTTTATTTTGATGCTGTTTGTTAGCATACATCTGCTTTATATTTTTTTGCTTTGAATTCATCCAACTATATGCAGCGGCTTTTTTCTTTTGTCATTAAAGCATATCTGATAATCATTTCAGCTCCTGTGACGACCGTCAATAAAACGCAAACGAGTGAAGGGCAACGGTCGTCACAGGAGTTGTGTTCTCAATTGTCAACTTCA
>ERZ1740065.2499-NODE-2499-length-11430-cov-12.233670_pt1 | contig 11430 bp, 7 predicted proteins | sample MGYA00581738_ERZ1740065 | MGnify/ENA primary metagenome ERZ1740065 (study PRJEB43018, sample SAMN04849749) | marine metagenome | isolation source: floating plastic debris | place: Pacific Ocean | collected 2008-09-01 | study: EMG produced TPA metagenomics...
GGGAGGTGGAGAGGGATGGAGAGGGAGTGAGGGAGAGAAATGGAGAGGGAGGGAGGCGGAGAGGTGGAGAGGAGGGAGGGAGGAAGATGGAGATTGAGAGCGGTGGAGAAGTGGAGAGGGAGAGGGAGAGAGGTGGAGAGGAAGGGATCTATTTTATGGCCTGATAATGACTTTCTTGACATGATCATGACAGCCAGCTGGTATCACTGATGACTCAATGATTTTACACTGCACACTGATCCCTGCTGCTGTAGAATGGCTTGTATAAGCCTGTGTAACAGGTGTTGCCAGAACACAGGCAACGTTAGCAGGCTTTGTTGCTTGTATCTGGAAGAAGCTCCCATAAACAAACAGGTGGAAAAATGAGGGAGATAAGATAGCACCAAAGCACATCGAGCTTTTTAGAGCCTTGAACTCTAATGATCATTGGGAATAGATGAGAAAACAATATTCGGTAGAAAATCCTTGGTGAAAAAAGTTTCACTCATCCTATCCTGTATTGCCTGTTGTCGTTTAGCAGTATTTTTAGCAATACCTGATATATTCACAGTTTTACTGCCATTCTAAGATCATTTGTGGACCACAAGAGAATATCAGCTTGTTCAAACTTACTTTTGGGCCGATTTTCACATTCATGAGTCTGTTATTCTTCTTTTCCCGTGTTTTGACTGTACATTTCTAGAGCCACTCGCGATATCAAAGTTGATATAACCGTACATGGCCTGGATTGGTTGATAAACTGTCACATATGGCTAGTAGTGTAATGAAATGGTGCCGACTTTTCTCAGAGCGTGTTCTCAGGAGGAGAAAACTCTTTAATTTTGTGAAAATTCTAATGTAAAGTGGCATGGCAAAGCTGTGCCTGCCGTGCCGTTTGGCACTGCCCTGAAACTTTATATCTAAGTCTATTTTTCCACTGTCCCGTTTTTACGCACATTCAGAAGTCCAAGATAATTAAAACTGCAAAAGGGAGGCAACTCCAACATGAGATCTCAACTTTTCCCCTGTATATCAGTTTAGCTCTGAAGCTAGTTTAGCTAGTTTCCTCTGATCTGGTGCATTGTGGGATTGGTAAAAGAACTAGAACGTTAGGTTCAAGCTCGGAAAACTTCTCTACATTAGGTAATAACTGAATAATGACCTGGTCTAACATAAGCCACTAACAGTTGGTTTAATTTTTGTAGGTTTTTAGGCTCATTACATGAATACATTCCTGTTATTTACAAAATACTCTATGTCAAAGTACTACATAAACTATAGGTGGATATATGGAGGTTTAAGAGAACTTGAACCATCAGTTTCTTCTCTCTCATTTGGAAGCTGACATGCTGAATACAAACTCATTCTGTTTGCCTTTAGAGAAAAATTTGATCATGGTTTTGTTTTCACTGTCATCTCAGTAACCTGTTGCTAGATTGAGCTGTCGGTTCAGCATATATTGTATGTGTATATGTGATATAATGGTTTTAGCCGCAAACCTATCAGTTTCTTCTTTCTCCTTCTGTTCCCCTTTAGAGAAAGAATCAATCACGGTTTTGTTTTCACTGTCATTTTAGTAACCTGCTGCTAGATTTGGTTGTTGGCTGAGCATATATTGTATGTTTAGAAGTTACATGATGGTTTTAGCTGCAAAACTGGTTATCACATCTCCCTCACAGCTACCCTACTACTGTGGAGACACACTGACTATCAACTGTGAGGGTAACGAAGCTTCGGAAGGCTAGGCCATACAACTGACCATCACAAATGCAGCCGGAGATCGAGTACTAGGCACGGGATGTAGCTACGGAGCGACTGGCTGGGCTGCAATCAATGAACAGGGCCTGGCACTGACCAACAAGTTCAGTACAGATTGCAGTAATATAGAAAGAGACAACAACATGATAATGATATCAGTGACCGGATCCATTGAGACATCAATGTCTCAGTACCAGATGCAGTGTGTAGTGATGGAGGGATGGACAACAATCAACTCTCCCATGACTACTCTCCCTGATGAGATCAGAGGTAGGCTATTGTATGGGACATATTGTTTATTGTAAATCCATTCTGAACTTGTGGTGTTGATTGAGAAAGATTGTGCCCAACATCTGGTGAAGTCAGATGTGAAAAGTGGGAAATGAGCTAATGAAATATGAAAGGCTTCCTTTGGTCCTGTAATACTGGCAATACTATAAATGAATTGCTTTTACTATTATCTGAGACCAAAGCACAATCTATTCAGTCTCATCTGACAGACAAAATTTTCTAAGAGTCTCACCCAGCATTGTGGACCAATGATCTACTGGCTGAGAATACACAATACACAATACACAGGGATTTACGGTACGCTGTAAGGATACAGTACATAAGACGAGACCGACAGCTGTAGCGGTGAAATCGTTGAAGACTATAAGACCGTGCTGTAAGTATTTCTGGTGTCGCGGTATACCTTGCTAGGATTGGCTACGTCTGGTATGAGTAGTTAGTTACGTCTGCTGTTTTCTTTGGAAGAGTCCAGAGAGAGGAGGTTACAGGCAGAACGAAGTGACCTCAGGCTTCAATAAGGTTATTTTTTATACTATGGACTACATCAATCTGTAGAACATAGGATTGTATGTCCTACAAAGCTGGGCAGAACACTTTCCCCTTCGCTACCGTTCTCCCTGATGTGCTGTAATTATCCGTCGACAGTCATAAATAGTCTTAAGCAGTGATGGATAGTCCCGCAGGTGTATTACCAAGATGACAAGTCTTATATTTTGGTTCATTGGTCTCTACACTTTCGTATCTGATTGAATATCGGAGAATATCGTCAATAGTGTCATATCATGCATATGCTCTGTCCTTGCAGACATCAATCAGAACACAATCACAAAAGATTTGTCACTCGATCCGTCAATCACACACACCGTGAAAGTTAACCGACTGCGAAAGCAGAGACGAAAGCACGGTGTAAAAGTAGCTCAGACCTCTTGACTATCAGTTTGGGTGCCTCTTCACCGTGTATCAGATAGTTTTTATCAATTACCAATTGCATTTCTTTGATCTCCCAGAATTCCGATAGCTCTGATTGATGGTTTAATATTCCATGAAGACCAGTAACTCCGGCATGCAATACGCCGTGTGGTCAGTGAGTTAGTTACTGGTGGAGTTCAGCTATTCAGTGACTTTTATCTATTGATAAGGCATGAAGAAGAAGAAATCTAAGTACCATAAAGATAGAGAGCTCACCAGAGGAGGAGGAGGAGGAAAGGAGGGAAGAGACGAAAGAGGTGTAGCCGAAGGAAGTAACGTGACTAGACAAGGTAACATATTCAATTGTCACAGACGTACTTCATGCCATTGATGCTCAGTTAGTAGGCAAAGGGTTAGGAATGTCGTTCACGGCCCTGTGTTCGATGCCAGCATGCAAACTCCTACAGAAAACTCAGCAGAAGCCTGGGAATCTAAAACGAATCCAAAAATGAACTCATTTGTTTAATTCTTCATGCTGGACATTATATTAGGGCTGCCTAAGTTTTTCTGTTTTTCGTTATGACATATAATTTTTCAATTCTTTAGTGGATTTAGGAGCTGATGTGACTAAGAGGGGTTACGAAAATAGGGAGATGGCAGTCAACTTGGAGAGTCTGATCCCCGCGACACAAAGCGCAGGATACACAGATATGAGTGGACGAACTCGTCACAATGACAACAACACAGAACTAGCCCACACTTATGAAGAAATACTAGGCACGCCAGAATACGAGAATCAAAACTGAAGATTAACTTTCATGTTAGGCATATCTTCGAACGTCGTAGTGCGTAAAATTTGAACTACTGTACATTTAAAGGTTAACCGAATGTTAACTGCTATTTAGTGGTAGGAAGGGGAATAGACGCTCAAAATGAGAGAGAACGCATATAAATGTGGTCATTATTTTAGTGTCCCAAGTGTGGGTCAATATAATTAGGTATCGCTTATTTGTTAAGTATTTCATTTAGTTGATGGTATAATGACTTGTCAAGAACAATGGCAGGAGTACAAGTACGTTTGTTGGCGCGCGGAGCACAGATCACGTAACTGCGCGCTGCAGGATACAACAATTATGATGCAATGTCATAAATATAACATGCTGCAGGTATTCTGAGTTCCTATCGGTATTGGATATATGTCAAAATGTCAAAAATGTGGCATAAATATATAATTTGTCATGCAGATACATTTTTACATTATTTTCGTCTGCGTTTTCATCATGTCAACATATCCTGACAACATGCCTGAGTTTACATAAGTTTTACCGTTCTTTTCTCTTACATACATGTAAACATACGTTAGCATGTAAAAACATATGTCAACATCATCTATTAGATGATATCACATCGTGTATAGCATGCAGTATATATCTGCTTTTACATCGCTTGGTTCATAGCGTTCAGGAAAGGCTGCTCATCAAAAAGGGAAGTACTTCTCATTCCCTACCTCCGAATTTTCACCTGGTTTTCAGTTTGGGTTTGGAGCCAATCTTTGCTCGAATTTGCTCACGTTTGGTGCATTGTGGGATACAAAAATACCAGCGAATACGTGAGTCAAGTTAGTAATGAATTGAGTGTGGGAGTGATGGCAAGATCGAAGGAACGTGGCAAAGCTTCTATCGAGGAGATGATACAGCAACTTACGTGGCTCATTCATACTGCAGAGCAATCATCACGCTCTCCTTGTGACGGACAGAAATCAAGAAATATGGTGCCCCTGTGATTTTCATCATGACTTGTCAAGATGACTAGGTATTGGTTCATTTGAGCTGAGGGCTAAACTGAGTAGTAGGAAGAAAGGTATAAAAAGGTAGAATAGCTAATTAATCATCAGACGAGTTGCGTTTATAGTTCTACAAGAGTCGCAAAAAGGACAATCACAACGAAGTGCTCCATAATCTCTCAACTCTAAATTTTACATTACACGTACGCAGCTACAACACATAGCACAACACTGCCGGCTACAAACCCTAGATCTAGCTGTGTATAAAAATCTCAACGGTATGCAGAACAACAGTGGAACATGGTCAGACTTTTGTATATACTATGGGTAAACTACAGGTGAAATTATAACAACGTAGAGAAACTGATATCACCTTTGGGTCGGCGAGCACACGAGTTGGTTTATGTCGAGATGTTACGGAGTGATTATAATAGTTGAGACCTTGTGTGGATATGTGACAGCATTAGTAAGATTGCGGCCCTCAGTACCTTAGCTGTGTGCAGCAAGCTAAGGGTTAGACGAGCACACAGTGGAGAAGCCGAAGCATGGATAGTTTTGTGCTGGTGGAACTGTTCTCCCTTTGTATTCTTATGGCTGAAGCATATGCCCGAGGTAAGACAAACGCCAATGATTTCATCACTTACGATACTTCGGGAGATTTGGAGAGGTTTTTAATGAGCAGATTGACCGGTTTTTGTCACTCTCCTGTCGATTTTTGCGCGCACTCCCTCACCCTCCGTGCACTCCCGCGTGTACTGATGCACGCATATCAAGAATGACAAAAACCGATTGACTTATATATATTTATACCATGAAGTTCATTCTAACATTTGCTTATTGTTCAGAGATGTTGATGACTCGACTAGGCGTCATTCTTAGGCCGCATTTTCTTGTTCTCATATTTTCTTCAAAGGTGTGACAATGGTCTAACACTGCTGTGACAATGGCCTGGCAGTGGTGTGACACTGATATGAGAATGGTCTGATCGCGGTGTAATAGCGATGTGACATTGGTGTGGCAGCGGTGTGACAATGATGTGACAATGGTTCGACAATGGTCTGACAGTGGTGTGACAATGGTTTGACAGTGGTTTGTTATTGGTGTGACAGTAGTGTGACAAGGATCTGTGTATTTCATGATGCGTAACCATAGGTAATGAATATGATCTGAACCAATGACGCCGATCAATGAACGCAGTAATCACTGATTGGTTGATGGCATCGCTGAGGAGCTCCAGTGTTTACTGGATGCCTCTTGCTTTATGACATCCAGAATCGGGAGCTAAAATTGTTGTTGTTGGTGTCCCAATGTTCTCATTTGCATACCCTGCTGAGTCAAGCTCAAATATGAGATGATGCTTCCTGTGGAGGGAGGAAGTAGGGGTTCTAAGCTGCGACTTCTCGAAGTTCAGAACTAGTGATTCTCCAGTATTTCTGGTCTGAAAACTTGTCACGTACAGTTAAAAAATTACTGTCACCACGACTGGGAGGCATTTTTTACTGTTCTATTGGTCGGCGTGGGGTTTGTAAGCCCTGGTATTAAGCTTGTGCTAAAGCAGATTTAAGTGAAGACAAAAGCCGACGTAATACCAGCGGATGATTACGGCGCGCCTACCAATAGAAGAGTAAAAAATGCCCGAACGAGATATATCCAACACAGAATGCTACCTAGATGGCATCTGTGGCTCTCCTTTTTACATGTGGCACTTAGTTTGGTATGTGGTTGGCTTTCGCCGCAGTTAAGCTGGTTTAGTAGGCACTTCCTCTGCAGCTAGCACCAGCACTTTCACCACTCACCGTATTCTCATTGCTTGCTGACAGTGGAGTAAAAATACCAACTATCCTTACATCACTGTTGAGTTTTTAAACTGTGCTATGTTGGACAGGGTGGATATCAGTATTGACTTAGGAAAGGAATTTGTGGTGTAAGGATTGCAACAACATCCATGCTCCCAGCCTCGAATTCGTCATTTGTTGTTTGTCATCATGTCACATGACATACAGTCTGCTTCACAGTGCTCCGTGGGTATAGCTAGTGTTGGCAGGATATTGACAATGTACTTTTAGAGTCTATTTCCATTTGAGCGCAACGATAGTGTGCTGGTACGTGTTACAGTATGTACAGTCGTTTCCATCGTTTCCAAATGCGGTCCGGTAACGGCTCCGAACCAGTAACATCCCAAAAACTATCTGGTATATGCAGTGCATTGTGCTTGACCAGGAAGCAATGTCATGCAATGTGGAAGTAAGGGAAACACTCTGGAAAAATGCTGGTGTCTCATGATAAACAATACTGGTGACAACTGATCTGGCAAAGAGATCGGTGTAGTTACAGAGCTGCCGAGTGTGATGGCTGGCGATGGGCTCGGTGAAGTCATTGCACCACTTATGCGGTGGATCATTCTGCTATCGTTGTGCTCCCTCCTGATAGGAATTAAGTCTCAGAGCACTCATCTTCTTTTTATAGATGCGACCCTTCACATATCACCTTCTCAACCGCATTGTTATCCTGGCGATAACTTCTCATTATCATGCGAGGGAAGCAACTTGCCTTCGGTAACATGGGCTGCCATAGAGCTTATGAATGAGAAAGGAGAGTTCAAGCTGTTTTCTCAATGTTTGAGAAAGTCTGGCCAATGGATTGGCTCGAGTTCGTTGGAGCTAGAGAAGTATTTCAGCATGGACTGTAGCAACATGGCCGCTAAAGATTCATTAATTGTTGCTGTTCGTGGTACATGCAACGTCTCAATTTCAACACTTCAAGCCATGTGCATTATAAAGACTGACGGGGATGACATGCGATCAAATGCAACAGATCTACCGCAGCAGTTTACTGGTAGGTGTGTACAACTTGATTTAGTAGTAATGGTCTAATGGCAGCGAAAGTTTAGATCATTAGATCGCAATCATTCTTATTTCTTGATGATTTTTCAAGCAGCGCTAAAACTTCTGATTCTATCGAAGCTAGTTCTACAGAATCTTTCAAGGTTTCCAGATGACATTTTTGACTTGAGCGGCCATTGCCAAGTGATCGCTTGGTTGACATTTGAAGGGCCGGTGTCAATACCATGGCGAAACTCATTCCCAGCACACTCTACATAGACTCTTCCCACACTCCACCCTGACTCCTACCACACTCCAACCTAACTCGATCTCCACTCTGCCCAAGCCCGCTATGAAATAATTTATTTTGCGCTTTATGCTCCTCATAGCTGATTTAGAAAGTTCACAGAAATCATTAATAATAGCGACTAGACTGTAAGAAATTTAAAGAAATCTTTGAAGTTTCTACATGAGCTTAATGAAAATTAACAGAATTCAGTTTTGTCATTCTGCTGTCAATTTTCGCGCACACTTCCACGCCTAGCCGCCCTCACTCTTTCGCATCTGCCCGCTCATTCTAGCACACTCCCACTCACACGCGCACACTTCTACATGTGCTGATGCACGAATATCTATGGGAGAATGGCAAAAGACTAACATTCCTTCAAACCTTAATTAATTTTGCAGCTGGACCAAGAAGAATTCATATGATGATCCACTATTCAAGTGGAGTCGCTGTATCCGGGGAAACGCTAAAGGTTCAATGTACTTCTGTCGGCTCAGAACCTGGTTCAGAGTACGTATATGGTAAGTCCTACAGACTTGGTTAGTGACAAAGGTAGATTCAGGCTACGCAACTGACACTCAAGTGCCAGTTATAAGAATCTATTTTTTGTCAGCTAGTAGTAGACAAAGACTCAAGGCTGCACTCATCCCACAGCCACACAAACCCCCAGTCGCCATTGCAGAACTATCTGTTCTACAGTCAAAAGATGCAAGTTGCCCTTTGGGCAGCTACTAGTTGATGACTTAAGCGTAAATCAAAATAATTCTCTGATTGACCCCTGAGGGAGTAGTAAGTTACTCAGAGGGTTGCTGTTTATCTATCGATTGTAACATGGACCTATGGTATGTTAGGCCTGCATCCAACATAACAGTGTGTTTCACTCGTACAGTCTCAACAGTTATCCAATACTATGTCTCGTATCCCTGGAAAAACAAAAACTCACTGCTGCTGACTGGGCCGAGCTTAGGAAGGTGGCTGGCTTCGATTCTAATCTCCTCTGTGATTATCGTACGATAAACACTTTCCTAAACTTAGAATCATTCACAGTTGCATTACAGCAAATATTCAGACAATGTTTTAAATACCCCTTAAATATTTGCGTATGAGTATGTCAGACTCCTCAGTCCGTACCTAATCAAATCAATCAAACTCTAATCAGCTTAAAGCTTGCTACATTTGCTAGGCGAGGAATGCTTTGTACATAAACACTTATTTCAAACAAATCTTTCAAAGTGAAGAGTGCGTTGCCCATCAGCCAGTGTTCAACGAGAGAATCATGGACTATCTGAAACTGTCAGCAATCGTACGATGCCAATCCAAGCTAAATCTATGCTGCATGAGCCATGTTAAAATTGAATTTTCATCGATGGTTTGCTTGCAGATTTGTGCAGTTCTCATATTTCTGGGATTCTCCTCATTTTATCAGCTCAGATGTAATGCAAAACTTGTTATTATTAATTTCAAGGTACTCTTCTTTGGCCTTCTAATTTTTTTCTTGGATTGATAGAAAAATATTACCGGTAGTAGTTTTTCCATAATATGGTAGAGTTTTATTCTTGCATTTTTATGAAATTTGAGCCAGGGCTTGCCTTTAATGCATTCTCGGCTGAAAGGTCAAATGTCCGCTGCCATTATCTTACGATTCTTCTGACGCTCAGTGTATCTTTCAAATAGAAGTAAAATGCATTTAGACTAGGCAGATATGTTCTTTCCAACAGGCTACTTAGATGGGCCAAGTAAAGAGTCTTATACAGAAAGAGTAGACTGTGGTAATGATTTGGGTAAAACATGGAGCTTATTTACCTAGGCAAGCAGATTATGGGAATTAAAATATCTCGCTTCTGCCATTCTCCCGTTGATATAGAAGTGCGTGTGGGAGTGTGCGCGCACATTGGCTGGAGAACAACAAAAACCAAATGTTTTCCTGTTGAGTTCATAAAAACAGATTTTTTAGAAATCCTGACATCTGACGGAAACTTTGAACTCGTCAGCAACGCCACGCAAGAGCCTGTCATTGTTGACATTAAGCCCACTTATGAAAGCAACGGTTTCTCCATCCGTTGCAGAGATGTCGTCCACAGAGGACGAAATCATTCTACAGCAACCTCAGACCTGATCAGACCATGCTGTAAGTCAGCGACTAGTCTTCTCTGTGTAACTAAGTCAAATCATAACCTCTATGACTTTTGCAGCATATTTTTTATTTTTAAAATGAAAGTTAAATTGAAATTTGAATACCTGATTGTCATGGTATTGCTGATTAATATTCTCCAAGTCCAATTGAGGCCGTTATTCTGTGCAAAAAATTCCTTCACCTCTCTCTCCTCACCTGGTCTCTCTCCTCATCTGATCTCTCCACTCCTGGTCTCTCTCCTCACCTGGTATCTCTCCATCTGTCTGCTCTCCCCCTTTCTCTTCCCATGCTCTCTTCATTGTTCCTCCCTATTCTTTCCATACCTGTCCTTGCCACTTCTATCCCTGTCCAGTTGTCCACGTTAGTTCTATTCGTCCTTGTCCTATCTGTTTATCTTCCCTGTATTTCCTCCTCCATCCATCCTCTCTCTTTCTAGCCTCCCTAAAATTTTCCTCTATCTTCCTATGCTCTCTCTTTTTGAACTTTGTCTTTCGATCTTTTCTCGCACTTTTCTGTCTTCCTTATCCTCTCTTGATTCGCTCCTTTTCTATGCATCTTCCAACTTTTTTTTCCCGCTCTCCATCTATGTTTTTGCCTCTCTATCTCCCTTTCTCCCTCATTCCATCCGTCCATATCTCCCATCCTCCTCTCTCCCCTCTCCCTCTCTCTCTCTCTTTCCCTATATCCCTCTTTCCCTCTCTCCCTCTCTCTCCCTCCCTCTTGCTCCCACTCTCTCCCTCCCTCTCTCTGTATATGGACAATCAAAATAATAAATTGTTATGGCTTACCTAGCTAAAGTACTGAAACAAAGCAGTACTAGCATTACTAAAACCCACATGTACATACACCGAGGTGGTATGACTCTCCATTTCAAAATGACGATACGTGGATTATACGATTACCTTTCATCATCATATTTTTCTTTCATGTAGATGTAAGAGCTGAAGATGGTCAGAACATTTCGGTGATATCTGATGTACAAAATGAAACTATGATATGCAATGTCAGCGCTTACCCTCCGGACGAGGTAACGTATCAGTGGTTCAGCAACGGAACTCTGCTGCCTGAATCTGGTAGATCCGTGCCTCTAAACAAGTATCCAAGTATGATGGAAAGCTTTCTGTGTGAAGCCAGCGTTAACTGTCATAGTAAGCATCAACTCCTCTACAATGTCGGTGACCGTCATGCCGAAGTGAAGTTACATAGATATCAAGGCTACACTATAGTCATCAAAGCAACAGTTACGTTATGGAGGTGGCTGAGGGCCAGTAAGAATTTAATTCAAATCAATCTGGTCTATATTCATGCAATCGTCATGTACAGCAGCTCTACATATACATGTATATACCGTGGTCCAAAGCGGCAACCTCTATTTTCAAACACCACCTGTTACAGAATTTACCACCTGCGAAACAGCAATCTCCTATCTCACACAGAATTTACTACATGTGAAACAGCAATCTCCTAT
>ERZ1740065.2500-NODE-2500-length-11428-cov-14.503034_pt1 | contig 11428 bp, 9 predicted proteins | sample MGYA00581738_ERZ1740065 | MGnify/ENA primary metagenome ERZ1740065 (study PRJEB43018, sample SAMN04849749) | marine metagenome | isolation source: floating plastic debris | place: Pacific Ocean | collected 2008-09-01 | study: EMG produced TPA metagenomics...
CTCTCTCTCTCTCTCTCTCTCTCTCTCTCTCTCTCTCTCTCTCTCACTCTCACTCACTCTCACTCACTCTCACTCTCACTCACTCTCTCACTCTCGATGAGCTTAAGCCTACCCAATTGTACCTACTTGCAGCTAGAAAACGATGAGAGAGTTCAAAGTTGTGCTCTTTGGCTCTGGTGGCGTTGGCAAGTCAGCAATAACAGTCCAGTTCGTAGCCGGTCGTTTCGTCCAGAACTACAATCCCACTGTGGAGGACGTATACAGAAAGGATATCGAAGTCAACAGGGAGCCATGTGTAATCGAGGTGTTGGACACTGCAGGTAAAGTATTGCATTGTCAGTCTGAGCTGTGCTTACCTGTAGGGTTTGGGTCAGTAATCACTGTGTCAGGATGACGCATAAGTAATACAAGAACCTGACCCTGATCTGTCAGACTGATAGCTTGAGAATAAGATGATACATACTGCCATAAATCTCTGATATCAATAGGATGGAGGGAGAAAGAGAGGGGAGAGAGAGTGGGAGAGGGAGAGAAGAGGAGAGAGGGAGAGAAAAAAGGAGAGAGAAGGGAGGACAGGCAGATAGAGAGGGAGAGAAGAGGAGAGGGAAAGAGAGGGAGGCATGACAGAGTAAGGGAAGTAGGGAGGTAGGGAGGTATGAGAGGGGGAGACAGTGAGAGAGGGTGAGTGAGGGAAGAGAGAGGGGGAGAGAGAGAGGAAGAGGCGGAACAAGGAGAGATACCCTGTCCATCATTTCTCTTGAGATAATTAAAGATCACTATCTGCAGCCAAAATTCTTCCAGTGACCTCATCAATCCTTCACCTACTACCTACTGTAGCTGTTACATTACTTGCCCTGGCTTGTATCGAGTTATTCTAACTGGTTGAGGTTTGGATTTTATACGGTTTTATTCATAAGTGGACGAGATGCAGATATGCTTACTGTCTGCAACTGATCTTTCCATCTATGAAGCAAAAAGTCTGAACAGAGAGACACAATGTCACCGTTGTTAAGATATTACGAATCACTTTATACAAGCCGTAGCAGTTTAGATGTGTTCCAAGATAGCAGAAGAATTCACTAGAGGATCCTGATTTGCTTACTGGCCAGTTTCATCATCACAGGAAGTGCCAGAATTCTATACAATGCTATGCCAAATATTTCGTGAAAAAGCCAACAGAAATGTTGGCTTGTTAGCTAGAGCGGCCATGATTAGAGCGGGGTAGTTGCGCTATCTACATGATGTTGATGACTCAACTTCCTGTTGCAGGCACTGAACAGTTCGCATCGATGCGAGATCTCTATATCAGGAATGGCGAGGGTTTCATCATAGTCTACGGCATTAACAACTATCAGTCATTCAAAGACGTTATGCTCATGAAAGATGCAATCTGTCGTATCAAACGTAAGAAGGAAGTGCCCATAATCCTCGTAGGAAACAAGTGCGATCTGCAGTTCGAGCGAGAAGTCACGCAGACTGATGGACAGCAGCTCGCTGACATTTGGAACGTTCCGTTTTTGGAGACGTCTGCCAAAAAGCGACATAACATCAATGAAGTATTCATGGAGGCCGTCACGCAGATCTCTAAATTCAACAAGAAGAAATCTGGCTGTTGCACGTTACTCTGAGCATAGCCTTTGAACTCTATCCGAGATCGATCAGTGCAGCGGGCGGACGCGTCTGCCCGTATTTGGGACAATGAGAACTCTGTCTAGCCATTGATAGCACTAGTAGGCTAGACAAGAACTTACTCTACAGCATATGCTTCCTTCTGACCTACGGCTCGCAGATGTCAAGGTCATAGGAGCCCAGGCTGGCTAACCTGAATCAACAGCGACGCATACGCTCTATCTATTGCGGCCAACTATACCTTGTTACTCCTGCCGATTTTCCTTTTGACACTTCACCAATTATCTCAGACGTATTTATTTCATTTTCCAAATACAGCATGATGTGCAGCTTATCCAGTTTTCTAATTGTTGTCGTCTTAGGACAGTTGTGTATGTACAGAGCATCGCTTATGTCACACCGATGTTTTCACCTACCTCCAGACTGCTTTTGGCAGAGCTACGTACCATCGGCATACGGTTCGACAGCCACGAGCCTATTTTTCCTATTTTTCCATCACATCAATCATGTTGTGGCATAAAATCTACATAGGCATATCTGAGCTGATGGAGGGAGAGGCTAAGTGTGGCTTGTACGCCCTGCGTATCATAATCACCTCCGCTCAATCGACTTTGCTACCTCATCCCGCACCATAGACTAGTCATACAGGGAACAGCTGACGCTAGCTCAACCTCTGCTTGGCGTCATCGTCGTGCGAAGAGATGGGAGGCACGATTTATATCGAATTCAAACTTTCCACCTGATTAATGCAAAGCTGATAGAATCCCGCGGTCTTGAAATGAGAATATTCTGTCACTTCGTCACACGTCACGTCACACGTCACATGTCACACATCACACATCACACACCATTTGTCATGATTATATAAACTCCAGCTGAGTCTATACTTAATTGTATGACTGTCAGCCTCACGTGTCTGTGACATTTTGACACACTATGCAACTGTCACATGATGTCCTTCGTCACACTGATATAGATGTAGAGTAATTATATCTATGTCAGACATGTTGATAGCTACCGTAGACCAGACCGGCTCTAAGCTAATGGGATAATGAGTATATGAATGCAGCCTTCATACCCGCCGCTACATAGCAGCCGTCTGCCATCTTGTATTCCTATAAGAATCAGATTTGCTGATTCTGATTGACGGTTAGATGCCAACTGAATTCTCTGCACCGTCTCACATCTCAGGGACCGTGATTGATGGCCAAGAACTCAGTGTGGCGACCATTGACGTCCGCACGAGTGATCGCTACACAGAAAGCCTCACGTTTATAGCTCTGGTGGTCTCCTTAGGATCCTGTACATGTCTGACATATTCATATGTTGCTAATGGATTGATTTAATCTTGTTGTAATCCAGGTACTGCACATATTTAGGTCTACCAGAACTGGATGAATCAAGGTGATGATCAGTATAGTATTACATACCGATGGACAGAGATTGGCTGTATATTTTCGATTGCTAATGCCACCAAGTTCAAGTAACCAGCGTTACCAATTGCGTATGGCAACCGCAGCAGAGTTCCTCATTTTGTAAGCATAGATCAGCAATTTGCCTGTTTGTTGTTAGCCGTGAGTTTATCATGGCCAGAGATGACAAGTCCCTAGTACCCCCCCCCACCCTCCAGTTTTTTAGCTGCCCTAACTTAGGGCTACACCTGTTATTATTAGCTTCCGAGCATTCCCCTGTAGCTTATTCGTTAGAGCTTCCTGAACTGAACTCCAATATGACAGAACCTTATTGGCTGTGATTCTGAGCTACGGCTTCTCAACATTTTGAGAAAAACTGAGTCCTCAGTACTTTTGGTCCTGCAGCTTGTTGACTATGGTGATGACAGATCTATCACCAGACTATCAGACTAGTAGCCATTGGAGCTGAGTGAATCCAGCTTCTGTTACTCGCTGGCTTACAGGGAACATAGACATAGACTGGCAGCTGGCATATTATGGCAATTGGCAACTGGCATATTATCCTGGTTTGACAACAGTCAGAATAGCAGCACTAATGAGCTGACCCACTCTCCTCTAATGTCTACCGAAATGCACAAAAACTGTCACCGGTTTATTGCCTGTGACCAAATACGACATGCTGTGACAATTCAATTGAACAGCAATCCAAGAGGGTGCGGTCATATGAAGCTTATGCTTGTGAGATGAATCAGAGGGTTTTCAGAGAGAGGAGCCAGCGATGGTGTAATGTAAGCACCAACGCAGTCTATTTTAGTACTCTTACTGCTTCATGCCTGACAGGTTGGTCACGACTGATCCAGAAGGCATCCCACACTTCCATTTTTGGCATAACACCATTGCTGATCGTGACTCGGTGTTCTCCACATGCTTGATTATTCCCTCTTGACCTGTCAACCTATTTCCAGCTAGTCATGCTGGTGCAAAGCTACATAAGGATGGCCTTGCGGACAGGTTGGCAGGGAAAACTCTCAAGCATACTTAGTACCATGCATTCACTGGCTTTCCATGGGGGAGGGGGGGGTGGTAAAAATTCGAATTCTGATCTATCTCCAGCAAGGGATGATTTGATGCATCAGCGATGCTGATGAAATGAATTCTTAGGATTGCTGATCGTGAAACGCTGACACGTTTGGGCAAAGTCAATTCATTGGTGTTGTAATTTCAGCAAGTTGCATCTCTGTGTGACGCTGGATTTGCAATGTTCTGTTATAGTAGCTCATATTACTGTGACGCAACTGTCAATGTGACGTGACTGTCAATGTGACGTTGTTATGGATTAATTGTATCTTTTAGTCAGTGTTGGTTGGTGGGCTTTCCGGAATTCCTTTATAAAATCTGCATACTATGTTGGGTGTGTATTAGCCACGTTGTTTGGGTGATAGGGATACCATACCATCGATTGAAAGTGCTGATACCACTCAGCCCATACTAGTACATGGTTATACTGAATATACATCAACCCTGAAACTTACAAAATGAATTCATGGCCAACTGGCAATTCCCAGTTCTTTGAAGCCCAGCGGTATAATATTCAGACTGTGGAAGTTGGAAAGATTGCCTGGCATTGCCGGCTTCAATACCACGACTGAAATTGTAATATGCACTCAATGTTTCCTGATAGAATGGAGATTGAGTGAGTAATAGATTTATTATGGTGATCAACTAGCTTGTATCAGTGCCATAGTTGGTCTGCTGAGTTTCTCGTCTCTCCACAGATTGATCTTTAGCAGTAGGAACTTCTGACAGCAAGACAGAAATTGGGGAGGATAGAATCTATCTTCATGACCCAAACTCATCCTTCAGCTTGATTTACAGCAGCCTTCAATGTTGAAGACTGTTTATTGAATTGCTGCAATTGATATATGTTCATGTCTATATTATTGAAGAGTTGTCTTCTCATCAAACCGGTATGCCGTGCACATGATTGAATGATTAGAATTTGGGCAAGAACATCACGTACAGCCATCCTGCAGGGAGAAGCCACCATGTTTTAACTTATCGAGGAGCAATGATGATGTCAACATTGGATCAGGTATTCAGGATTTACCGAATATAACGGCAAAAAATATCATCATGCCGATGACGACTGCGCAGTTACCAAGACACAGCGCTCGGTAGGATTGATGAGCTGCCCTGGACATGTCATTTTCTTTGACGTAGCGCTTCACTTTGTCTGAAAAAATGCAGTGACTGCCATTAAGGGCTGGTAGCAATGCAAATAAACCGTACATGTGCAGGGCGTTGGAGTCAGAGATTCCCGTATTCATTGTAGCCTACATGACTGTTGCAAGGTCGCAACCAATGCACCACATCATATGACAGTGTAATATAAATGATTGTATCATGGAAAAAGGATCGGGTTCAATTTCTACAATCAGTGTCTGTTCATCAGACCTGTCAACCCTCCCAGATTTCCCGGGAGATTCTACATTTTAACTGTCCAAATTTAGGGTCAGCATTGTAATTATTGATTTCCTTGTGTTCTCATGTAGCTTATTAGATAGATCTCGCTGAGCTGAGCTCAAATATGCCAGAATCTTAGCTGTAAGGGGTGGCGGTTTTGAGCTATGGCCTCTCAAAGTTCAGAAAATCAGAATTTTCAGTATTTTCAGCCTCACAGGTTGACAAATATGCTGCTCATAACATCAACCAATCAGCAATCAGCTGTTGGAAGTGATGCTATATGAAAACGCAGGTTTGATAATTTATAGGTCAATATTAGTGACATACTTGATGCTCTGATTGACAGGAGAGAGAGAAGAGGGCAGCAGAGAAAGGAGACAACTCCAATGCAGTAGTGTGTGCCAACGTGTTCGTCTAAAATCAATGTCGCCTTTAGCTATATATGATTCATGTAAGTGGAAAATCCAAACCGAGGTCACATGATCACCGGTAATTCCGCATTGGATAGCTTTATCGTCATACTTATCTATGACAGAGGATCCATAGCTGATGTTACTGGAACCTGTAAGAAAATACATGCATTAATAGGCAGCAAGAATACGCAGATGGAATACCCAATTGGAATACATAGTGGGAATACTCAATGGGAAAATGCAGCAGGAATATACAGTGGGAATATATAATAGGATAACACAGTAGGAATACCCGACAGGATAGTGTAATGGAAATATTTGGAGTCGTCATCTCTTTGGCACATGTGTACGTATCTGATGGAGAAACCATAGACTTAGTTTCTCTGATTTTGTATGAGCATCTTAGCCTTAGAGCTTTCAGAGCTAAAACACAGAAGTTAGTTATGTGTTCTGCTTTCCTCATTACCGGATGGACCAATGGGATTGAATCGGAGGTACGACAGATCTAGTTCTTCAACCACCGTATCATACATAGTCATTGTGTCCGACGAGGGGATATGACTTTGTGTCGGCCCATGTGCACTGGATTTAGAATATCTGTGATGTACTGGCTCAGTCCTATGATGTGACGCACCTGACAGGTAAAAACAAACGTAGATGAGTCCTTCTTTATACCAGCGATCATGATCATCTTCACATACAGAGCTTTGAACTTTGTGAGCCAAATAAGGGCTTACGGACATCACCTGATTCTGACATCACCTGATTCTGACATCACCTGATTCGGTCATCACCTGATTCCGTCATCACACGATTTGACAAATATTTACTTATGGACTGTAGCGGTAGGCAGAGTTTGAGCAGCTCTGAAGGATGACTGATAACAGATTCAGCTTACTACGCTGACCAATCATAACTCTTGTTTTGTACTATGCTGACCAATTATAACTCTTGTGTCTTACTATGCTGACCAATCATAAGTCTTGTTTTGTACTATGCTGACCAATCATAACTCTTGTTTCTTACTGTGCAGACCAATCATAAATCTTGTTTTGTTTTACGCTGACCAATCATAACTCTTGTTTTGTTTTACGCTGACCAATTATAACTCTTGTTTCTCACCATGTGACAACAGCAGAGTTAGCAGATTTTTTGCAACACGTCTGACTAATTCATGAAGAATGGAGATTGTTTGGATATGGTAAACATTGGAGAGGTGATATGGAGTATCAGCACCTGCTCTGTTTATAACAAGTGAGTGCTAAGTGGCGAGAGCTTAGCAATCTCCGACACTCGGGGCTTGATGTAACCAAGATGTGTGATTCATGGATAGTCTAAGCGGTTGGTCACCAGCTGAATATTTTAAGCAAAAACTCAGCTTGTTTTTGTTTTTACATGTGACTACATATTAGCTTCCTGTATAAATGGCAGCCATTCGCTCTACTATTATGGCGTTTTTTCTATGGTTATGCCGGCACGCATCGCAGATTATGATATCCCCATTCTGTCCGCACTTAGATCGGGCACCCCCGTTTTTGTCTGCACTTAAGAGCGGACAAAGTGCAGACAGAAAATGGTGACATGAAAATAAAAGATGTCACTATTGTTTGGCCAAAAATTTCTCGGTGATGATGAAGTTGATGGTTTCTATCAAAATGAAAGCAATTCTCTCACCTGGTAGTGATGATCTCGCGGTCTTGTTGGTCCTGCTAGCATTGCTGAAGGTGCTACCGCGATGCTGAATCATCAAATAACCGCTGGAAACGCTGCTCTAAATCTGGAACTGTTTGAAATCATCATTTGAACTAACCTGTCCATGATGATGTTCTTGTATCTCAACATCTGTGAAAATAAATGGTAGAATTCAACTCGCTGTGAGCATTGGTAGCATGGTGTTGATGAGTGGCTCCCCTACAAACCTGATGTGGAGAGAGCAGTGTCAACTGATAGTCGAGTCTGAAGAGGCTAAAAATTAAATGGAAAAGAAGTCGCATTCTTTCCTGCATGCAGGAATGGCTGCCATGAATATCCTGTTTCGTGCGAGCAATTGCCAGCACACCACTTAGCAATCAGCTGCATGTGCTCTCAAGCAGTTGCTAGCCATTGCCTGCAATTGCCCTCATGCTTAGTTTGCTGCCTGCCTTAGTTGCTCGGTGGGGCATTTGTAGGTCCGAAAGCAAATGCAGCTAATGAATTGAGTAATGAAAACACATGGGGAAGGAGGGGGAGAATTGAGAGCAGATGCGGGCACATGTGGGCAATAGTGGGGCACAGTGACGAGAGATTTACAAAAGCTGCAGGAACTCTCCACTTAGCAAAATGATCTTGCAATAGTAGGACGGAAACTTCGGAGTTGTTCCATGCCACTTAGATTTCAATTTCTGATCATCACTGATATGAAGCAATGATGAAAAACATTAGTGACATGCTGCACACGCAGTACAACAATCCTTGCACCCATTTCCTGTTACTTTCAGGCTAGGAGGCAAATGCCCTTGCTTCATATAAGCTTGTCTATTGAGAAGAGCCACCTGTTGTCAGATAACGTTGACCCTAAGCTAAACACTAAGGTATGAAATTCATTGCTACAAGGCCATCTGCTAGATAAACAAAGATTTGTTGAAACATTTGAGCTGTGATCTTGATAGCAATGGCCGACACCACTGCAGCGTGTTGATCGCCAGTTCCGTTGATAGGAGTCACGTACACAAAGGAGTTTCTTTGTCACATGCTAGTATACATAGTACCAGTATTAGTCACCCCTTAATCTAGCCCTCCTAACCTATATGCCCCTTTTACTTGTTACACAAACCCAATTTTCGAGGCTGCATTCAAACCTGTCAGTAGACAGAAGTTAGTTAGATGACAGCAGATTGAATTGGAATTCATCTCATGCGTGCCGCCTGCAACCTCAACCACTCAAATATATGATCACATAAGACATTTTCGGAGTGGCGCACGTTTGGACGTTTGGAATGCTTGGCGCAAAATCTAACTATTACAGTAGTAAGTAGTGAACGCCTAGTCTGCCATTCTCTCCGAGCTATTCCATACGCGGTTAAGAATTGTCACGTTTGAAACTAGTAGAAAAACGGCTTTGCAATTCATACATCCATGAAACAATGGCGTCTAGCTAAACAGCATTCAGTAAACGTCGACATGCCACGCATGGGTGAGTGGACGCGTCTGTAACTCCAAAAATGCGTATAAAGTACAAGAGTTGACTGCCAGTGAGTCCAGTAATTGGTTAGTTATGATCTTACTTCTACTTGCGTTCTCTGGCTGATATGCAGGCTACAGGGATGTTCATTATTTATGAGAATACGTGGGATATCTGATAATGAAGCAGACAGATTTCTGTCAAGATCGGCGCTTGAGAGATGTTTGGAATGAAATGCCTTTCCTACAAGACTCCTATCTAAATGTAACTTTACAACGGTGAACCAGATTAATTATTCTGGTTTTTGTCATTCTCATGTTGATTTTCGCGCACACTCCTGCGCCTATCCGCGCTCACTCCCGCTCACTCCCGCTCACTCCCGCTCACTCCCGCTCACTCCCGCTCACTCCCGCACGTGCTGATGCACGAATATTGACGGGAAAATGACAAAAGTCATTATTCCTTACCACTTGCTTTGGAGGGATGCCATGGGTTTTAGAAGAGCTGTTTATATGCGATGATTTCCTTCTCTGACTGCTGGGAGCAACATAGTGATGGCTGTGTATCTGCCTCTCTCTATCTGGGTTTGAAAAGCCTCTCACTTCCTCTGAGTGACGTCTGCTATGATGATGTGACCCACCAGTTCTATGAGTAGTAGGATCATGCTGTAAAGATGTTCTTCTACTATCCATGGCTTCCTGAGACATAAAATTCTGCTCGCGTTGCGACAACAATTGGAGCTTAGTGAGAACTACACTATGCAAGCTTTATAGCAAGTATTGAGGCAAATCATTGCATATTTCAGCACTGCAGTTATATACTTATAAAGAATAAATTCATTTTCTGCGTGTAGTTGACCAGACACATTGACGATATAGCGTAACGTGATATAGAAATCATTATTTGAAGAGCCACGAATGCAGACGGTAAATGGTGGCAGACTTGTGGCTTATAAGATTAAATTCGTTTTCTGCATGTAGTCGCCAGACACTGTACCTAGCATTGTTGTGGTGTGCAAAGCTCATGGTCGTGGATGACAATGATCTCTTCTTTTCACTGGATAAAGCAACCATATATCGCTGGAATGGTTGAATATAGGTGTGTTTGCGTTTATGTATTTATTTATATTCATCTGACAGCATGGAAAATTGTACATAACAAAGAAAAGAAATACGGAAAAGATACAAGGCAGAAAGAAGTAGTGTTCTGTGTCCACTGGAGGGACAGTGGACAGAGTAGGGTCCATATCTGTGATAGCCGAAGCTAGCTGAGGCGGGAGGCCATATGAACGGCTAGAAGGAGGGTGTACATTGCACCCAACCCTATAGAATATCAAAGAACGCCCTGTAGGAGAATTATCCTACAATTTTCCACTGGAAGTTTCCTTGAGTGTATTTTCCCCTGGTAAGACCATATCGTGGTTTTTCCATCGCTATATCTCAGCCAGTTCACAATCATTCCGCCACAATGTGTTGTTGAATATGGATGCCTGTAGCTCTGGCTTTGCTTACCGCACTTTCCAGTGGTGTCAGCGGCGGGATCTTGGGTAAGAAGACTCAGTGAGCAACTAGAGTAGAGTGTAGTATCAGGAGCAGATCCAGGAATTTTTTGATTGACGTTTAAGTTACCAACTGGTACCTGTCCAAAGGACTACTTGCATCTGTTGACTGCATCACTGTCTGTTGACTGCATAACCGATTGTTTAGCGATGCCAACTGAGGTTTGTGTGGCTGTGTGATGAGCGCAGTTGTGGTTTCTTTTATCTATTTACTGCTAGCTGACAAAAAATAGTTGAGGCAGAATTTTTGACTGACTCTCGAGCGTCAGTCGCGTCAGCCTGAATCCGTCCTTGAGCATATACTGTGGTCATCTCTGCAGTCATTTCAATCGGAGAGCTTTGCACTGCCACAATCTTATGGATTGCACTGCTGATTCCTGCAATGTCTCAGATTATGAAAACCTGTTGATCTAGATTGTATGGAATGTAGTGTGCCCTGATCTGTTCGCTTCAGCCGGAAATCTCAGGGTATTTCAGCGTACTTTTAAGTAAAGTCTCTTGACTTTCCAGATACCGGTGGTTGCAATCTCTGGACAACCGACCAATGTCGTCAATTGACGATGAGCTCACGCCCGTTCAAGCAGAAGTATTGCTACTGCGACTCGCAACATCACACAGTCGAGTCTTGTTATGAAGTTTGCCAAATGCAAACTGCTTCTCAGAAGGAGTTTTGTAAGGACGAATGTCCCAAGGGTAAGTGTAAGGGTGTGAGTGTAAGGGTGTGAGTGTAAGGGTGTAAGTGTAAGGGTGTAAGTGTAAGGGTGTAAGTGTAAGGGTGTAAGTGTAAGGGTGT
>ERZ1740065.2502-NODE-2502-length-11425-cov-11.338347_pt1 | contig 11425 bp, 12 predicted proteins | sample MGYA00581738_ERZ1740065 | MGnify/ENA primary metagenome ERZ1740065 (study PRJEB43018, sample SAMN04849749) | marine metagenome | isolation source: floating plastic debris | place: Pacific Ocean | collected 2008-09-01 | study: EMG produced TPA metagenomics...
GCATTTGTATATTTCAACAAATAAAAAATAAAAACGGTCTAGACTGAGGTTCCATTCTCTGTGCATACATAGCGCATGTAGCCGGTAACAGACGGGTGGGAACAGTGGAAAAAGAGACACGAAGACGAGGAGTAAAGCGTGGAATGAAGCGCTGACAGACAGTGGTAGAGAGGCAGCGTGGGTTACCTGACTCAACTATAACTCATCTACAACACAACAGACACGGTGACAACGGCATCACGCACACCACACACACATGCGTGTGCAGTAATAGGTGTAGTAAGTATCGGGGCTAGAAAGCGTACGAGTTGTCACAAAAACTGGCCTGTGAATTGATAGACAAAGATTCCATAAACGACGGAGAGGGCTGCTGTTCTGAAGAAGGCAGCCCTGACTACCAGACAGAAGACCAGGTATAGAGAGGTGGCTGACGCCAGCACCATGCTATCTAGTGTCCTATACTTTCTCTTGCCTCTAGTGTACTTGGCACCAGGATCAACCCGTTCGTCACTGCCCTCCATTGGCATGGCAGGGGGCCTAGAGGAATTGGCTTTCGATTTCTTTTTACCTTTTGTTTTAGATTCATCTTTCATATTCTCCGACTCATCAGCGGGCTTCTCTGCTAAAATACAGTAAAATATTCATCGGCAATGAGTCACATTTGTAAAAATTTGCAAAATCACCTGGAGGATTCCCATTGGTTGAGTTCATCACAGCTGGGCTACTGTAGAACCGGCTTTGATAGAGAAGGTCAAACTGACCACAGTGAAAATAGCAACCAATTAACAATTTATATCATTAGATTACGTTATAGAAATTATGCCCATTATTCCACATATTGGAGTTGTCTTCTCATTTGTGTGTGTGTAGGGGGGGGGAGATCGCTATCATCCTGATTTCTTAACGAGATTGAAGAAAATGCTAACATTTATGCCGCTGTCAAATCCGGTTCTACGGTATTACCTTCGCATGGGAGACTCTGGGAGAATGGAAATTCACGCTCATGTCACAGTTTAGTCTACTCTAGGCTTTACTTCCCGATAAAACTGGCATATCAGATTCTTCACATTTGTGGTATCACAAGGGGATGACTTACAAAACTCCAGTCGTGAATTGCGCGTATTGGGTTCTTTGATCAGTAATGAAACGGATGATGCTGAAGGCTCTACTTCGATTTATGCGATACAAGATACAAGTTGGTTGACAAGTTACATTCCAGCCCAGTATGTAATAAGTCTTGAAAGTACTGAAGGAATTTCTGATCTACTCCTAAAAACTATAGGCTTCTATTGGCTTCTATTGGCTGTTGTTCCAAAATCAACTGGGGGGGGGGAGGGGGAGGAGGGGGGCTTTTAGACAAACATGGGTTTTGTGGAATGCTGGCTGGTGCTGATAGTTTGCAGTAGTGGATTTTTATAGAGGAACTACCGTAATGTCTGTCATGAGGCAGACGCAGGATGGATAACACATAGTCAGCACTATTGAAAGCCCTCAGCTTCATCTATGATAGCAAAAGAGTCTATTCCTCAAATCTAAATTGACGTCAATTTATTTTCGTGGGGGAAGAGGGAGAAATACCAAGAGAACACAACTCTTCCAACTCGTAAGCCAACAAATTCCCGTATTCATTTATCCTAACAGATGAGGGTACAGCTAGATAGTTGATCGGCAATCTGAGGGAATAGATTCATGAGAGGATAACTCCAGGTAGAGGTGAAGAGTACATAGATAAAGCCAGAGGAAGTGGCCGTGGTACACGGATATATCGCGCTGTCAAGTGTGGAAGAAATGTGAATAGTAGCATCCTTCAGGGCAGCAAATAAAATAATTAATTTACATTGACCGTAAGTAGCAGACGCGCATGGGCACTGTGCTCTTAATACTGTGTATCCGTGAATCGGTCAGCAATGACTCGTAGAGCCATGCTAAGATTCAGCATCTAAGATTGTTGGTACTTACGAGGGGGAGGAGGAGATATGCACTGGCTGTTCTCCTCGACCAGTCCCTCAGGACAGACGCACTGATACGAGCCGATAGTGTTGGTACATTCACTGCCCACCACATCTTTACACAACTCTTTGTCTTCTGCGCACTCGTCAACGTCTGAAACACGTCTGATATTGTATACAATCTTGTTGGTGACTTTGTCGATTCGATGGCTGGATCAGATAATCACCGTGGCAGGGAGACAACTCCGACTTCCTGTAACCGGTCTTACAGTCAATGCAGTCTTTGAGTTCTCGGCCAGTACAGGACGCGCAGTACTCATGACACGCTGAAACATGAGGAATAGAATCAGCAACAAAGGCGGACTGAGAACTGGTTGACGATGAGTGGCTTTGATACCGCGCAATGGAATTGTTTTGTGACAACTTTTTGGACAATTCTAGGGATCAAATATGGATTAAAAGATTGTTGATCTTACATTTTTTACGACTTTTCTCATATAATGACACCGAAAATAAATAAATACGCCTGACGTTATTCGTGAATTAGTGACTGACAGCTCAGCCATAGAAACTCTCAATTTGAAAAATACATTTTTTCAGTCAACGAGAGTTAGTGACGACGGTTAGTCACGAGGGCTTCAGAAGATTTTAAAACTACCTTCTGGTCATTGTATAGCAGCAGCACAGAGTTTTAGCAGCGTTTCTCAAATAAAAACCAGTACAAAATTCATTTCAATGAATTTGAGGAAGTAAATGGAAATTCAGCTACCCATTTATCAGTAAATATGGAAATACCAGCAGCATGCATTGGTGACGAAAGATTTTCACACGGTAAACCAACTAAGAATAATAAAAAGTTGAGGAAAATAGAGGAGCAGCTGGGGAATATCCCTTGTTTTAGTGATAAAGTGTGTGTCTGGCTGTACCTCTGCAGTTGAAAGATCCGACAGTATTTGAACAAAAAGTAGCTGGTCTAGAGTCGCAGGAATGGCTGCCGTCTGCGCACTCGTCAACGTCTGCAAACAAAGAGAGACGTATAAGTATACAAAACCAGTGAACCTATCATCATGTCTCAGGTTGGTAGGGGGGGGGGGTATCAGCGCTCACCTTGGCAGCCGGCTACGTCGTCCCATACATAGCCTGTCCGGCAGTCGTCACAGCCTTTAGGGCCAGCGGACTCGCATGTATCGTCACACGACTTGTCACACTCTGTAAGCACAAGATCAGCTGACGTGGTGTGACAATGAAATGTGACTGGCGTCACAAGTCTCTATGACATCCACCAGTCTTACCTAGGCAGACTCTGGTATTGTCTGTAAGCTGTTCGTAGTAGCCGTCACTGCACTCGTCACACAGCTCACCGATATAGCCTGAGTCACAAGTGCACTTCCCATTGCCGCTACGGGTGCCCTCTCCACCGCACCTACCGTGTCCACCGCATATCTGGCTATCCTTGCTAGGACACGGTGTGCAACTCTTGCCATAAGTATCTTTGGGGCAGCACACTGGTAAGAAGGTAAATATACGAAAATCTTGATCAACTAGAGATTAGAATTTAAACCAGCTGACCAATGGATGGATGTGTGGATGGGTGAGTGACTGAACTGTTGATGAAATACAACCAGATATTTCGCTGATACTAGCATTCATCTGTCCGTGTGTCCCTCCATACTTCCCAGCTGTCGTACTTCTCTTCATTTGAGCAACTTACCTTTTGCATTTTCCACACACAAGTGATTGTGCAAACCACTAGAGTCGTCTCCCCTGAATCTGTTGAAGTACCAATCTTCAATGGTTTCTTCATGATTCTCGTAGAATAGATGGCACTGCGTCCAAAGAGAAAGTGTGGCATCAAGCAATAAGCAAATAAGCAAATAGGCATCAAGCAATAGGGTGGGACTATCATAATGTTGAATAGAAGCCGACACAACAAGTCACACTCCAAACAATGTTGATACTGACCGCCTGCTTGATCTAAACAGTAACAAAGAACATACAGGAGGAGATATTCACCATCCGAGTTAAAATTAGTTGAAGAAATTCACAATTACCTTCTTTTCATTACCGTCGCATATGTGGTGATCGACTATCTCTACAAGCCTCGTCTCACTGCAATGTAAGAAATAGTCTGTCACGATTCCCGCCCGATGTACTGACCAACAGACTGCAGAAACCTGTGGAACTATTAATTACACGTACCTGTTTTCCCATTTGCCGAGACTTTTTTCTTCCCAATTGGTATTTCCTCCACCAAAATTAGATTTATGGGTTTTCTCTAATCCCTTGAAATAAAAAGATTTGATCAGTCAGATGAAGACTTGAAGAGGTCCATCACTGAGAAGCAATGCATTCAGCGGTGCAACTCACTCTTTGGAAGTTGCTCACTATACTCTTGCAAATATCACAAGGAGATTGTTCGGCAGTGAGAACTTTGTCTATGGATATAGCGGCTAAGAAATATATCACTGCTAAGATAGAAGAAACCATTTCACCTCCTCAGTTGCTGAAACAAAACGGAAGGAATGATCAAGCAACTACCTGCAATGGTGAACCAGATATTGCAATACTTATTCCGCAATGATCTGATTTCATAAAGTGCTAAATGCCAGAAAGTAGCATTTTTTAAAAGAGGATGATAAGGAAAGAAGAGAAAGAAGCAGATCGCCACGATCATAGAATTGAGAAGGATATTATCATAGCCAATATAACTATATTGCATCGAAAAAGAGACCTTACAGTACGTCAAAAACAAAAAAGTAACAAAGAAGACTAAATGGTCATCAAATATTTTACCTTTTTAGGAACTGTGTTAGTTCATGAGCGTCTCGTGAAGTAGATACTATCATGGGAGGCCGGTATAATGTTTACCGAATAAACCAATCATAGGTGTACACGTATTTGCTGCGGCTCGTTGGCCTTGACTTTTGTGAAGTAAGAGTTTTCCTAGTCAGGAGAAGACAAGTCTCAAGCATATTCGTCTTCGTTGGAAATGACGACCACGAGGCTTCACCTTGTACAATAATTTGCCCATTTCTTCATGATAAAGATCGATTCGCAAACCAACTTTCAATTCGAATCCCAAATTCTGCAGGTCAGCTAATCTTGATGACATACAAAGGGGCAGAGTTAGCTTTTTGATAGTTACAACAAGATTTTTATTGTTGAAATGAAACACCTTTACATCATGGTGCAAATCAAAGAGTACAAAAATGGAATTAAATTTATCGTCATTGTAGAAAGGAAACCAGCACAGAGTTCCTCTAAACTAGTAACTAGTTGGTCTTCAGGGCATCAACAAGCTCGTTGGACGCATCCATCTCCCTCATGATATCAATACCTCCGAGTAGTTCACCTTTGACGTAGAGCTGTGGGTACGTCGGCCACTCAGAGAACTCTTTCAGGCCCTGCCGCACCTCATTGTCACTCAAAATATCGAATGTCTCATATTTAATCTCTTTGCTGTCGAGCATCTGTATGGCCTGCTTGCTGAAGCCACATCTGGGCTGAAAGCGATCACCTTTCATGAACAGCATGACGTCTGCTTTGTTTACAAGAGCCTTGAGTCTCTCCTCCAGTGGAAGCTGCTGAGGGAAGGTATCTTCAAAGTCTCCACTCTCTATCATCTCCTTAATGATGTCCAAACCGCCCATGAGCTCGCCGTTAACGTACACCTGCGGGTACGTCGGCCAGTTCGAGTACGTCTTCAAACCTACAGATATGATTAATTTGTATAGATTTTTGAACAGTTGTGACGAAAGCGACAAGGAGCAAAAGGAGAAATCCTAGATAGTTCCAAGATTGCTTTATCAGATGAAATCACAAATCTTAGGACCTCAAATGGTTATTACAGCATCTACCGGAATATGAGGAGAACAATAGGGAATAGATTATCTATACACAAGATGAAGCATGTGAGATAGCCACGTTTCCTGGCCACGTTTCCTGGCCACGTTTCCTGGCCACGTTTCCTGGCCACACTTCCTGGTTACGTGTGAAAGGTTGTTTACAACCAAAGTACTGTAAACACAGAAATTTTAGTGTTGTTGTATAGCATTTTTCCTCAAATTAGCTGTATTTTTAATAATAGCGCCTAGAATTTTTAGCGATTTCTTTCCAGCTTGTATATAACATAAAGCTGTAGAAAATTATAGCAATTATTGTGAGATTATTTTGGTCACTAAAATTTCTCCATTGAAAGTAAATAGGCATGTTTCAGCCTAACCACTGATCAGAATGTAGACTAAGATTAGAATTATAACTACCTCAATCTATCAGAGAGCGTCCTTTGCTGTATTGGCATATTTCTATGACATAATTAGCCGATTGCCAATTGCCAGTACCATATTTCTATTCCTGAATAGCTATAGTGCAATTGCTGATCAAATACATGAAGTTCAGTTATGTTGCAATAGATGAGTGTGAAAAATTACTGGCTGTACGCTCAACACTTCTGCACCCCAGAAATACTGTGAAACGAATTCTTTTACCAGCAGGAATATCAGCATTTCCGAATGTACCGGGAATTTCTGCAAATTTTAGAGACCTGCACCCTGCACGGCTGTAACGGTTTTGGTTCGGTTCGGTTACTAGTAACCGACCGAATATTAGCCTCATATCGGTTAGCCGAAACTGCTTTCTGGTATTTCGGTTTCTGTGACCAACAAATGTTCTCATTGCGAGCTATGATTATCTTCCTCTCACATCGCTATTTTTCATAAGAAATATCCCTGTAAAGTCAATCAGTCTCTGTTTGAGGGATTGGATCAGCAAAGATGGCCACAAATAGTAGTATTGCAGAAAAATGTAAGCTGACTGGACTCAACTCAGGCGGAGAATGTATTGAACACAGCCTGAAAGATAAAACCAAAAACCGAACCGAAGCTAAAAATCCCAAACCGTTACAGCCCTACCCATAACCGTAGCCTATATCGATAGCATGGGTAGTAAAATAGTAGCATTTAATTAGCAACTTTATACAAGGCCCTTAATGCCGGCACTTACTGAAACAAATATCTGGCGAGCGGAATAAATTGATTTCTTTCTAGTGCCGGCATTGCCCTTCTTAGCTACTTTAGTATGCTTGTTATCATTCTGAATTCTACAATGTATTGTATGCAAACTACAAGGCTCTTTCATGCTTACCTAAGTTTTGTTGGTAGTCGGCCATATTTCCTGCAAGCTAGATTCTCACTAGAACAAAGTTGATTGCCAAGTACTTCAAAACAGAATTTTTATGCATAGACAGTATTTGCGATTTAGCATATAGTAAAATATTTGCCATCTTACAATTATTGGGGCCTTGGTTCAGTTTTAGTCATATACAATATAATATAATATAATATAATATATAATGCATTTGACAATATTGGTGAATAACCGACCGACGGCTCAATCAAACAAATTCTCAGTTCGCAAAATAATTTTGTTTTACAGTATCCCTTCTCATCAGTCAACTGAGAATGCAACTCCACAACGTCTCTAGTGAATGAGCACAGATACAGCGACCAGGACCTCAGCAGTCTCTCTCCTCTCTAGTAGTTAGTCCCATACACACAACTCACCCTGTCGTACAGCGTCGTCGGACAAGATGTCAAAGTGGCCAAACTTGACGTTCTTCTCCTGCAGTATACCGATGATAGTGCGGCTGAAGCCACAGCGGGGGCTGTCAGGTGACCCTTTCATAAACAGCATGACCTGAAGAACAAATGCTACTGTGTTAGAGAGCAGCCAATCTAGCCTACATTCATATTAAAACTACTGTATACTGGAAGTGTTTTGTGAGGGCACATGTTTGGCCAACTTCTGTGAATGTTTGAAATCAGAAGAAGTACAAAACATTTCAATGCTTATATACCGTGTTTCACCTATTTTAAGCCCTCATAACTAATGCCGGGGGAGGGGGGTTATTTACAAACGCCCCTCAAAGATGACTTTCTGTATCTAAAGGAATCAAAGCAGCCCTGACTATGGTTATAAGGAATAAGACAGCGAAGCCGATAGAGGATCCAATCAGATTTGGGTTTGCGGCTTTTCGGTATTTCAGCACGAAAAAATAACAAACGCCCTGGCGTTAAATTGGTAAAACACAGTAGTGATTCTAGTAGTAATGAATAATTGTCAAAATTTTCCAGTGAAGTTTCCTGACATTTTCGCAAACACTTCAGGGCAAAAAAAATTCAGGGTACAGAATATCTAACGATCGCGGGATCGTTTCGGTATTCGTCTCCACGTGTAATTCAGCATGTAGTGCTACAATGAACGAACCTCCGCCGCGTTGATCAGTTTCTTGAGTCTCGTATTCAGGTCTTCGCGAGGGCTGCCCCCACTTATTGGATCTAACGCCCTGGCAGCATGCTGCCGCACTTTGTTGGTCAACTCGGCCGCTTTCACACCATTAACTCTGTCCACCTCTTCGCCTGCGTAAGAAACGGGATTACACCTCACTCTACCTGTCAGACTGAAAAACTTGATTCAGCTTTTCTGATCTTTGGGAGGTCATAGTTTGAAACTTCTACCCCCTAAAGCTAAGACTGCCATATTTGAGCTCAGCTCAGCAACATGAGGAAACCAAAAATAACAATTCGACCCGACATATTAGCGGCTAAAATATTGGATCATGCAGGGAAATACCAAAGTACACGGGGTATAGAGCAGTGTCCCAAACTCTGACTGTGGTATCTATGTCTATGTCATATATCGATGTCTATGTCATATGTCGATGTCCGTATCATACGTCGATGTCCATGTCATATGTCCGTGTCGATGTCTATCTAATATGTCGATGTCTATGCCATATATTGATGTCCATATCATATGTCGATGTCCATGTCAATGTCATATATCGATGTCTAATACATATATCCATAACCATGTAAAATGTCGATATCCAAGTCCTAAGTAAATGACAATGACATACTACAATCTCCATGTCATATGTCCATGTCCATGGCATATGTCCATGTCATATGTCCATGTCCATGTCATATGTCCATGTCATATGTCTATGTCATATATCGATGTCTATGTCATGCCGCCTTTCCTATCACTGTAGCTGAGGAATGGAGCCCAGTTAACCGAGTCCTGATGCGGATCGTCACTCGATAGTCAGACACTCCTGGAGTAAAACTTCTCACCTATACTCTTACATAGACGTACCTTCTCACCCATACTCCTACATACACGTACCTTCTCACCCATACTCCTACATACACGTACCTTCTCACACACATACTCCTACATACACGTACCTTCTCACACACATACTCCTACATACACGCATCCCCTGTTATACGGCTACCATATACATAGAGATAGATAAAACGGTAGGCATATAAGGAGTGCTATTATCCATCAAGTATATTAACTAACCCATCGAACCATCAGTTATTTGAAATAGATTTTCCCCCATGGATCGTTACTGCAGACTTCACCTCATCATATCCTAACAGAACCGACCGAGATTTTTGTTCAGTGGCTATGACCGAGTCCAAGACACAACGTAATTTACCAAAGGTAATGTTGGTACATGCGTTTGATTTCATACGAAGACCTCAACTGAAGATTGGAACTAATTGTGATCTCGTGTGACTGCATTTGAAACATGGTCATCGGCTTGTGTTTGAAATTTCGTGGATTTCCACTGTTACTTTCTCCTAATCGTTTTTAGTATGATTAACCGATTAACAGTGACATCACTAATAGTACTCATTACCTACCTATGATAACTCAGACAGTCAGCTTATCAGCTAAGTTGTATGAAACTAGTCACCAGAATGAGTTGGTAGCATCATCAAGATTCGATACGAGCGAACTGGTAGCGAGTGGGTAGCAGATAGTGACCTGATATTCCTTGTCTGCCTGTTTATCCGAAAAAATTGAAATTAACAATATAAATACTGTATTAGAAACTTCACCTCTTGGACCCAGCTTCTGGCGGCACCGCCCCCTTATCTCGCTTAGAGGCCACTAGTGGGCAACCTAGGGTCTCCCTAAGCCTAAGTTACAACAGACTGCTTGGTATATCAATGAATATTGGTAGCAGTCGAAATATAGAGTAAATGCATAGTGTGTAGAGAGAGAGAGAGAGAGAAAAAAACTCATACTGTAAAGCATTACCAGTTTTTTTGGCAACATGAAGCTATCCTCTCAAAAGGTGGCTGAAATATTTGACCATCATAGCATAGCATCCCACAGTGGTTACCAACATAATCACTTCAGCTAAAGTTAACGACCTGGTAGCTTTTGAAAAGGCCTCATTTGGAAACTAACAGGGAGGATACCGGTAGCAGGGGCGGATCCAGGAATACCGGTAGCACATGATCAGTGCTACTCGACCTAGGGCTAAACTCTGGCTGTTGTTGGCATTTAACTAACATGTAGATCCTTAGTCCAATGACTTTAATAATCTTAACTATCGTCTTTCTGTTAACAAACTAGACTGGGACACAAGAAATGATTACGTAGTGAAATTGAACTTTACCGTTACGGACGAGGATAACAGTGGGCACAGCTTCAATCTCATATTTCATTGATATTTCAGGGACTTCTTCAGCTTCGACCTACGTGAGTGACACAGAGATATGAAATCATATGCTAAAACTGGCTCTATGCATCATTGCCAAACAAAACTGCTGACATCATCCTACCTGTAAAAATGTCGTGCGTGATTCCGCCAGCTCTCTCTTTAGTTCCGATAAAACATCGGTGATCTGGGAGCACTGCGTGGCCCAATCTGCCAGAAAATGAATGACTACTAGCCCACCATCATTATTCATGGCCTTGTTAAAAGTGGCTTCGTCTTTTATGGTCTCCATGTCTTCGTTTTCTAGACTCACGCGCGCATGTGGACGCAGAAAATGTGATGAAGGGCGCTTACTAGTACCTCATCAAATTACCAAGAAATAACCCAATATCCTTGAGAAGTAGCCAGCTCGAGTTTTTAACGATAGGTTTCTTTCAACGCACGTAAAATAATCAGGAACTCGCAGATACCTGTCCTAAATGTCAAGGACGATTACGCAGGGGAGATAATCTTCAGCGCATCGAGAAACGTCAAAACGTTGAAGAGACAACTCCTAATAGATTGCTTTCACTCTGGTGTGAGCAGACTAGACTAATGTTGTGTCAGCCCGTGATCGATTGGTTGTGTAGCAGCAGTTACTTATGGTATTGGTAGCGAGTTAGTCTCTGTTAAAAAAGATGCCCTCTCTTCTACTTTTTCCTAAGCAAGGAAAAGTACTGCTTTTAGAGTAAGTCATCCATTATATAGGTACAAGGAGTCATATCTGCAGGCCCACAATAGTGATACAACGGAAAACAGCATTGCTCTTGGTAGTGAAGTGTTTATAACACTGAAAGATAACGATATTACTTTCTCTCATTGACTTCTATCAGTTGTACCTTTAGCACGGAGGGGGGGGTTGGTGGGTAGTGGGGGAGCTCTCGAATTAAACTTTTCTAAAAGAGCGCCCAGCCTG
>ERZ1740065.2503-NODE-2503-length-11425-cov-5.068338_pt1 | contig 11425 bp, 7 predicted proteins | sample MGYA00581738_ERZ1740065 | MGnify/ENA primary metagenome ERZ1740065 (study PRJEB43018, sample SAMN04849749) | marine metagenome | isolation source: floating plastic debris | place: Pacific Ocean | collected 2008-09-01 | study: EMG produced TPA metagenomics...
TCAGCAGCGAGGCGATGTATTCCGGCCCGCCGATCCCGTTGAACAGCTGGCTGACATCAGCAAGCGACCCGAGGCCCGGCAGCTGACTGAGAAGACCGAGCAAGACCATGACCATGATCGCCGCGAGGTCTATGCGCACCACTTCGGAGACAAACAAGAAGACTGTAAATGCCAGCAGGCCAAGGACCACCGACATTTCCAATGTAAGGCTGATAGGTTCCAATGCGCCCCCCTTTTTTCAAATGTTACCAACAGCTTTGGGTTTTGCGCAAGAAAACGTCTGCTGAAAGAGCGAGCGCAACGGATCTGCATTTCGTTTAAGGTGACCTTACGAAAGCCCGTTTGACCGCGACGCGCCTGTCAGCCTCCCGCACTCTTGCGGCCTTCCAAGGTGAGCCCTGTGGCAGATACGCCGCAGGCCTGATCCCTCACACAGTCACCTCAATTGTTTGGCCGCGTCGGAGGGCGCCACGGAGCCCCTTGTTCACCTATCGGGTGGTCCAGTAGCAAGATCGGTGTGGCGAACAAGTCCAAGGGCACCTCTGTATTCCGGCTCTGCAAAAGGCCTCTCTTACAGACCGGCCCGCGTCCTGATCATAGATGTCTGCCGTGATACGACCCCGGCAAATCGGCCACTGCGCCAACAATAAAAGGAGATATTAACCTCAACCCTTTTTTCTGTGCCCGCTAGTGTCTAAACCAAATCAAAAAGACGTCGATGATCTATTGGAGCAGTCCCAGATGAGTATTTCCAGCTTCTTCAGAAGCAAGCGAAGCTTTCGCAGCAACGCTGTGATCTTTGTTGCGGTCGCGGCGTTGATGGGGGCCGCTGGTACGGCTGCCCTGAAAGTCTGGGACAAAGTGAACATGCCAACGGGCGACAGCGCTCAGAACATCGCCGAGGCGACGCAGATCGAGACGATTTTCATGCCGCTTGATCGCGAGATCGTGGCGATCCCTGCAGAAGCGGTCGGATCTGGCGGCGGCATGACCGACTGGGGTGGCTTGCCCGTTGTGATCACCGCAACAGGCGAATTTTTTGCGGTGGACAACGGCCAAGCGGTAAAGCTCGAGATCTCTCCACCCCCCAATGAGGTGGAAGCCTATGTCGCCTATATTGCCGAGACGAGTGATCGCGACCCGATCGCTTACTGGTTTCGCTACAACGATGTTCTCTACTCCAGCGCGCGTGGCGAGCTCATCATATCCTATTCGCTCTGGAATGCGGAGGATGACTGCTTCACAAACGCAATTGCGACGGCACCGGTCGAGGCGCGCCCGGCTCCGCTCACAGAGGACTGGACCGTTGTCTATCAGACAGCGCCCTGCTTGCCCGTGTCACAGACCGGCAGCCCGATCAACGGTCAGATGGCTGGCGGTCGCCTCGCATTCGCAGATGACGGCAAGCTTTTGTTGTCCAGCGGTGACTATGGCAGGGACGGTATCTACACCCAACCCATTGCAGCCCAGCGGGACGACTACGGCTACGGCAAAATCATCGAAATCGATTTGGACACAGGCACAGCGCGTCACCTCAGCAGCGGGCACTCCAATCCGCAGGGGATCGCTGTGGATCGGCAAGGCAGGATCTGGGTCGCCGAGCACGGACGGCGCGGCGGAGACGAGCTGAACCACGTTCAGCTCGGCAGAAACTACGGCTGGCCGATGACCTCGCTTGGCACACGTTACAACAAGCTCGCCCTGCCCACGGTGGTTGATCACGGTCAGCACGCGGCGGCCTACGAGGCGCCCGCCTTCGCATGGCTGCCATCGGTCGCTCCGGGAGCGCTCATGCTGATCGACGGGTTCGATCCCTTGTGGGACGGCGATCTGCTCATGGGAACGCTCAAGGATCAGGCGCTCTACCGCATCAGAATTCGGGATGATCGCGTGCTCTTTGCCGAGAAAATCCCCATCGGTCAGCGGGTGCGCTATCTTCAGATGCTCGGCGATGGTCGGATCGCCATTTTCACGGATGCCAAAACCGTGGAACTGCTGACGGTCGGAGCCGCTGACCACGCGTATGAATATGCCCTGTCTTTCGCAGAACAGCTCGACGTCGATGAAACAACCAGAGCGGCATTCCTGGACACCTTGAATTCATGCGCACAGTGTCACTCGCTGGGGCAGTTTTCCAACGATGCGATACCGGCATTGGGGAGCGTCTTCGGCAAACCCTTTTCGCCCGGTGTTGCGGAGCGCTATAGCGGTCCGCTCAGCCCCGCAGAGCAAGTCTGGAACGAAGCGACATTGACTGCGTTTCTGGGCAATCCGGACGAGTTTGCACCGGGCACGGCGATGCCCGATCCGATGCTTGATGAGGGCGAAATCCTGTCCAAGCTCGTCCTGTTGCTCTATGCCTTTGCGGAAGTTCCCCAGTAAAGGACCTGATGGCTACCGAAGATAAAACCTGACGCATATTGCCCTTCCTGGAAGCAAGCCGCTCGGTCCATGCACTCTGAACAATGTGGCACCGTCACTCGTTTAACGATGTCGACAACCACGCCGTCAAATATACGGGTGTGGCTTCGGTGTGCCAAAATGCGAGGCGGATTCCACCGTCTTGATCCTGAAGGTTTCATCAGGATCGCGGTTCAGCGCAGGAAGAGCTTACGCGCGATAAGCCGGAAGCGGCGCCCTGTCCTGCAATTCGATCATGCGGCGCAGCATTTTCTCGGTGAGGTCGGACCTGACTGCCGCCGCAGCCTCGTGGGTATAGAGATTTTCCATTTCACTGGGATCGTGCTTCAGATCGTAAAGCTCTGCCCAATCTTCGCCCTCGCGCAGCGACATCCTGTAGCGCTCCGTGACAATGGTTCGGACCCGTTGCGGACGATCAAAGCCCGTCATCACGCGTTGGCTGTCCTCTTCCACGATGACGGCCTCGGGCGGATCGGAGGCGAAAAGATCGCGGCCCTGCAGGCCATTGAACGGCTGGAGCCCGGCACGGGCCAATATGGTCGCCGAGATATCGATGGACGAAGCCAGTGCATCACTTGCGCGCGCATCCACTGGCCGCATCGGGTCGCGCCAGAGGAATGGCACACGAATGATGCCCTGGTAGTGCAGCAGCAGTTTGAGCATCAAACCATGATCGCCCATGTAGTCGCCATGATCAGACGTGAAGATCACCACCGTATTCTCTGCCAATCCCAGATCATTCAAGCGTTTGAGAACCCGGCCGATGGCATCATCGATCATCGTGATCATACCGTAGGTCAGCGCGATGATGGCGCGGGCTTCGTCTTCGGTCACGGCAAATGGATTCTGGTTGTCGCGCGGATCTGTGCCCTGCGCCATCGCCTCGCGCATTGCCCTGATCGGCGGAAGGTCTCCCTTGCCGAAAGATGGCGGCAGCACGATGTCGCCCGGGTCGTACATGTCCCAATACCTGCCCGGCGGCGTGAACGGATGGTGCGGGTCAGGAAATGACATCTGCAAAAAGAACGGCGCATCCTCCGCTGCGCGCGCACCGAGCCACTCGGCAGATCGCTCTGCAATCCAACTGGTGGAGTAGAGTTCCTCCGGCACCGCCGTGCGCCAGGCCTGCGGCGCGTTGATGCGATTGTCGGGCAAAGCACTATCGGGCCCGACCAGAGTGTCGAAGTCCCGCCGTTGCTGCCGCGCCCACAGCAGATAGTCGCCCGACGCCTGGTCGGCGTGGTCAGCGGCAATCTCGACGTGCCCGAACCCGTAGAAGTCCCCGTCAAGCCGCTCTGCCAGCGGGCGATCCCATGTCGGCACCATTTCAAGGTCATAGTCGGTCGAATGGCGATTGTTCTTGTAGGCATCCCGCAGGTGCGGAGAGGGCGGGGTCAGCCCCTCCATGGGCTCGAAGCGGTTGGTTGCGGGCAAGCCCGTGAAACTCTGCAGGTGAGACTTGCCGATCAAGCCGGTGGTATAGCCCGCATCGCGCAGCAATTCGACAAAGGTTGTGTGATCCTTTGACAGTGGAATGCCGTTGTGCCGCGCCCCATGCACAGAGCACATGCGCCCGGTCATGATGGATGCACGGTTCGGCATGCAGATCGGATTGGCGACGTAGAAGCGGGTCCAGCGGGTCCCCTGCGCAGCAATGCCATCAATGTGCGGTGTCTTCACAACCGGATTGCCATAGCACCCCAAATGGTCGGCGCGATGCTGATCGGTGATGATGAAGAGAAAGTTGGGGCGTGTCGTCATGACTTGGGCTCAGCAGGCGGCACGGTGGCACGGCTTGCACGCACGTCAAAGACGATCAGGGCAAGACCAAGGGCGATGGCGGGCAGATGGATGACCGGCGCGGTAGCCAGACAGGCGAAGGCAAGGCCAAAGCGCAGGATGATCTCGGGAAGGCTCAACTTTCGGCGGTCGAAACCGGATAGTGCGGACGAGAACAGCCAGATGCAAAAACAGGTCCGCGCCACGATCCAAAGGAAGGGGAGCAAGCTGAACTCTTCAATGATCAGAATGGTCGGATAGAACGCGAAAATGAAGGGGATGATGAATTTCGCCATGCCCAGCCGGAAGGCCATGAAGGCGGTCATCAGGGGGTTGGACCCTGCGATGGGAGCGGCCGCATAGGCCGCGATGGCGACAGGTGGGGTCAAGGACGAGGCGACGCCGTAGTAAAAGACGAACATATGCGCCGTCAGCATCGATACCCCAAGCGCTTGAATGGCCGGTCCCATGACGAGGATGATGATGAGGTAGGCCGGCAAGGTCGGCATGCCCATGCCAAGGATCAGCGCCCCCGCCATGGCGACAAGCAGCGCCGAGAAAAGGCTTTCGCCGCGGATCTCGGCAATCACATTGGCCAGTTTCAACCCGAGCCCGGTGGAATCGAGCGAGCCAACGAGAATGCCAATCGCCGCGATGGCAATCAGCAGGGTAGCACCCGATTGCGCACCTTTCAGAAAAGAGATCCAGACCCGCATCGGGTTGCGGCGCACATCCGGGTTGATGACCGACAAGGCCAGCAAGACAACCACCGCATAAAACCCCGCCGCCGAAGTCGATAGCCCTGCGATCAGCGTGCCGATCACAACCGCGATGGGGCCTGCGAAGAGGACCGCATTGATCATGTCGGTGCGCGTGATCCGATCCTCAACAGTCAGTGGCTGGACTTCGATGCCCTGACGACGCGCCTCAACGGTGACGGCGGCAAAGAGGCTGAAATAATAAAACAACGCCGGGAACAGTGCCGCAACGATCACGTTGAGATAGCCAACGCCGGTCAGGTCCGCCATCACCAGCGCAGCGGCCCCCATGATCGGCGGCAAGATCTGCCCGCCCGATGAGGCGGTTGCTTCTATCCCGGCGGCGAAGCTGGGGGCAACCCCGCGCTTCTTGATCATCGGGATCGTGAATGTTCCGGTGCCAACGATATTGGCCACAGTCGAGCCGGACATCGTGCCAAACATCGATGAGGATAGGATCGCGGCATGTGCGGGCCCACCCCGCGTGCGCCTTGTGGCCAGAAAGGCGAACTTCAGCAGTGTGTCGCCCGCGCCGGTTCCTTCCAGCAGCACACCGAAGATGATGAAAATGAAAACCGTGCTCAGAACGATATTGGTGATCGAGCCAAAGACGCCCTTGTTGGTGTTGTACCACAGGGCCGTTGCGACTTCCTTGAGGGTAAATCCCGAATGCGACAGAAGCCCGGGCAAGTCCTGCCCGTAGAGCAGGTAGAGCACGCCAAATGCCCCGACACCGAACAAACCCCAGCCCCAAAGACGGCGGCACAGTTCCAGAAAGACGACCAGCCCGGCGATGGCGGGCCACGCATCCCGTGTGGTGACGTCATAGAGTGCCGTCTCCATCTGGGTCTGAACGAAATAGAAAGACCAGATCGACCACAGCCCCAGGATCAGCAGGACGGCGTCAATTCCCCAGTGCACGGGAGTGACCGCCCTGCCCATTGCAAGGCGCCCTTGATGTGAGGCGACGATGCCGACCACGAGAGCCAGGGCAAATCCGGCAGCGCGGTGCAGTTTGGGGTCGATCAGATCAATCCCGGAACTGTAGACCGCGATCAGGCCAAGCGCGAAACAGGCCGCAGCCGAAACAAAGGCAAACGCGGGCACAACAGTTTCGGTGGGACGGCCCGCATCTGTCATTGCACTAGGCTCTCAGTCAGGGTTGGACCTATCCGCAGGTGCAGGAGGTCTGCAGGTTTCAAAGCTCAGGTCCCGGGGCGGAGTTCATCCGGGATCTCAAAGCCTGCTTCTTCATAGTAGCGAATGGCGCCAGGGTGCAGTGGCACGTTCACCGAGGTAAAGGCCGTCTCCGGCGTGACAGCCTGCAGGAAGAATGCCGTTGCGTGAACGTCATCGAGGTTGTCCCAGAACGCTTTGGTGGCAGCATAAACCACATCGTCCGCAACACCGGCATGTGTGCCGATATTCTGGGTGAAGCTCAGGGCGGTGATCTCGCGTGCCGTCTGCTGTCCCTGATAGACATCGCCCGCGAACTGGATCATGCCGCGCCCGGGACGGCCAAAGAGCGCCTGCATTTCGTCGCTGTTGACCACCTCGTCCGGGAGCGACAGGATCCGGAATTCACCCGACAGGCCGAACCGTTCGATGTTGGCAGAGCCGATCTCCGCCGGGCGCACCATCATATCGATCTTGCCGTCCGCGAGGGCCGCATAGCCCTCCCCCCAACTGAGCCGAACGGCTTCGTAATCCTTGCCCGGTTCATATCCGGTGACGATCCGGATGATCGCCTCTGAGGTGGCGGAAGCCGAACCGGCGGGTGGACCGGTAAAGACTGTCTTGCCCGCGATGTCCTCCCAGGTTTCGATACCGGAGCCCGCCAGGGTCACGGGATGGTAGGCTCCAGCCTCGAACCCGAGAACCGCACGCAGATTACCCGCGACTTCGGGGGCATCCTCGACGGGCTCATACATCCGCTGACCCTTTGCCATCAGACCGACGAGCGATGGAACCGAGGAAAAGAACTCGATCTCGCCGCGCGCCCCGCTGAGCATCGAGCGGGTCAGCGTCTGACCTGCATTGACCTGAATATCGACATCTGCCGTGCCTGCCTGATTGGCGAAGGTCACAAACATGGTGTGTACTGGGTCGCCGACGCCTGCGGTTTCCCCCTTGAAGACGTCAGCAGCGCTGAGCGAGGGGATGACCAGTGCAATCGACGCGACGACAGTCGCGCGCGCGAAATCCGCGATTTTCATGACGTTTTCCTCCCTAAGTCCCCTACAGCTTAACAAAATCACTTCATCGCGTATAATCAAACGATGAGACAAACACATTACATATTGATATGAATCCAGACCCAAGGCACCTCGCCCAACTCTCCGTGATCGTTGAGACAGGATCGTTTCAGGCTGCTGCAGATCGGCTGTCGCTGACACAGCCGGCACTTAGCCGGAACATGCGTCGGCTGGAGGAGCGCGTCGGCGCACCGATTTTCCTGCGGGACGGACGCCGCTCTGTGCCAAACGATCTGGGCCTGAAGCTGGCCCGAAGCGGACTGACCATTCGCATTGCCGGGGAACAGGCGGGCGATGTCGCCTCTCTCGCGGCAGCCGGTTCTGCGGGACAGCTCAGGATCGGCGCACCGCCCATCGTTTCGGGGCGGTTTCTGACAGAAGCCCTATCAGGCTTCATCGCAATGAACCCAAACTGCGTGGTGGAGATCCGCACCGGGCTGGTTCATGAGCTGCGCGCGATGTTGGAACGCGGCCAGATCGACGTCGTCTTCGGGCCGCAAAATGCGGCCGATCCGGTGGCGGGTCTGGAGTTTATCCCGCTGATAGACGATCGCGTCGCAATCACCTGCCGGGCGGATCACCCGCTGACGCATGTAAGGAAGATCATGGCGTCCGATCTCATGGCGCAAAGGTGGCTTGCCCACTCGCGCGGAAGCCTTTTGCGCCAGCAAACCGAAGCGGCCATGATCGCATCCGGGGTACACAACATTCAAATCGCCTGCGAGACGGATTCGATCCGCTCGGCACTGGAAATCGTGGCGGCAACCGATCTGATCACAACGATGCCCGTAGAGACAACGTCATCCTATCTGGGCCAGTCGCTGGTCTTTCTCGACTTCGACCATCCTCAATTCCATCGCCCGCTCGGCGCCATACGGAGGAGTAACACGCCGAAGAACCCTGTTGTAGAGACCTTCATGACCCGCTTGATGGCAAGCTTGGATGCGTCAAAGAACGGCTCGCTTCGACGAATGTAAGAACATCCGGTGCTTCGGATGCGGCGCGCAACGGCCGACGGTCAGGCACCAGGAGCCTACGTCACGGCTATCTGTCCTTCGCTTTTGACAAATTCGAGTTTGCATTGATCCGAAGATCCATGTTTCCATCGCACTACCCAGGCAATAAAGGCATTGCGCGCTGCTGTCCGGGTGAGCGGGGCTGGCTGCTCACCATGAATATTGCGGTTCAATGCGCATTCGGCTCCTTTCACGTGCAACAGGCGGCGCGCCGCCATGACCTGATAGGACTGTCATGCTTCACAACGATCAACTGGAACAATGGGATCGCGAGAATTTCTTTCATCCGTCGACACATCTGGCCGAATTCGCCCGGGGCGAAGTACCACATCGTGTTATCACCCGTGGCAATATCTGTCATATCGAGGATCGTGACGGCAACTTCCTGCTGGACGCTTTCGCCGGTCTCTACTGTGTAAATGCGGGATACGGGCGACAGGAGATCGCCGAGGCCATCGCCGATCAGGCCAGGGAGCTGGCCTATTACCACAGCTATGTCGGGCACGGTACGGAGGCGGCGATTACGCTGTCGAAGATGATCCTGGATCGTGCACCCGCCCACATGTCCAAAGTCTATTTCGGATTGTCCGGGTCAGATGCCAATGAAACCAACGTCAAACTGATCTGGTACTACATCAACATAATCGGGCGTCCGGAGAAGAAAAAGATCATCTCGCGCTGGCGCGGGTATCACGGATCCGGATTGATGACAGGGTCGTTGACCGGGCTTGATCTGTTTCACAGGAAATTCGACCTTCCCCTGACGCCGGTCCTGCACACCGAGGCACCCTATTACTTCCGCCGCGCGGATCTTGCACAAAGCGAGGCGGATTTCGTGACCCATTGCGTCGCTGAACTGGAGGCGCTGATCGAACGGAACGGCGCGGATACCATCGCCGCCTTCATCGGCGAACCCGTGCTGGGGACCGGAGGGATTGTCCCACCACCTGCAGGGTATTGGCCGGCCATCCAAGCAGTGCTGGACAAACACGACATCCTTTTGGTCGCGGACGAGGTGGTCACGGGGTTTGGACGCCTCGGCACAATGTTCGGCTCCGAACACTATGGGCTGCGTCCGGATTTGATTACTATCGCCAAGGGTCTGACGTCCGCCTATGCCCCCTTGTCCGGTTCGATTGTGTCAGAGAAGGTCTGGTCCGTTCTGGAACGGGGCACGGATGAAAACGGTCCCATCGGTCATGGCTGGACCTATTCGGCCCATCCCATCGGAGCCGCCGCGGGGGTGGCAAACCTGAACTTGCTGGACCGCCTCGACTTGGTGAAAAACGCCGGAGCAGTCGGCTCCTATCTGACCCGGACAATGGCCGAAGTGCTGCGCGGTCACCCGAATGTCGGCGTAGTAAGAGGAGAAGGACTGCTCTGCGCAGTCGAGTTCGTGGCGGACAAGGATGCCCGGACCTTCTTCGATCCCTGTGAAAAGATCGGTCCGCGGATCGCGACAGCCCTGCTCGGGCAGGACAGCATCATCGCTCGCGCGATGCCACAGGGGGATATCCTTGGCTTTGCACCCCCATTCTGCCTCACACAGGCCGAAGCGGATCGGATCGTGGCGGCGACAGACCGCGCGGTCAAATCCGTGTTGGGATGACCGGAGACACAGCATGAACCCATCCAATACTCCCTTCAGCCTCGCCGAATATCGGCGTCGCCTCACCAAGACACGGCAAGCCATGGCTGCGGCTGGCCTGGACGCGATCTTTGTGACCGATCCATCGAACCAGGCCTGGCTCACGGGCTATGACGGCTGGTCCTTCTACGTGCACCAGGGGGTCATCGTACCCATGAACGGCGATCCCATCTGGTGGGGACGCCATATGGACATGATGGGCGGACGCCGCACCTGCTGGATGGATCACGAGAATATCCTGGGCTACGCCGATCACTTCGTGCAATCCACAGAGGTCCACCCGATGCAGGATCTGGCAGTACGTCTGAAAGAACGCGGGCTGGAAGCGGGTCGCATCGGCGTGGAGATGGAGAACTATTACTATTCTGCCAAGGCACACGCCGTTCTGATCAATGAACTGCCGAACGCGACCCTTCTGGACGCGACGGCACTGGTAAACTGGCAACGGCTGGTCAAATCCAAGGATGAAATCAGCTTTATCCGCAAGGCGGCCCGGATCTCCGACAAGGTGGTCCAGACAGCGTTAGAACGCGCGGCGCCCGGCCTGCGGAAGAACGAACTGGTCGCCGATATCCTGCACGCGGGGATCACGGGCGTGGAAGACGATTGGGGAGATTACCCGGCCATTGTGCCGCTCACCCCGTCTGGTCTTGACGCCACGGCTGCTCATTTGACCTGGGACGGAAGACCGATGCGCCGCGGCGAAGCGACCTTCTTTGAACTCTCGGGCTGCTACCGCCGTTATCATGCGCCGCTTTGCCGAACGGTCTTTCTCGGGACACCACCCGACGAGATGCGTCGTGTCGAGGAAGCTCAACTCGAAGGGATCGCGGCCGGATTGAACGCCGCGCGAGCCGGCAATCAGACCCGCGACATCGCCGATGCCTTCATGGCTGTTCTCGCCCACCATGGCATCGAGCGATCAGGGCGCATGGGGTATCCGGTCGGCCTCAGCTACCCGCCAGACTGGGGCGAGCGCACCGCCTCTATCCGCTCCGAAGACCAGACCGTGCTGGAGCCGGGTATGGTCTTTCACTTCATGCCCGCGCTGTGGATGGAGAACTGGGGCCTTGAGACCACGGAAACCATTCTAATTCACGAAGACAGGCAGGCCGAACCGCTTTGCAACATTGAGCGCAAGCTCTTTGTGAAGGACTGAGGCACGATGCTGGACGCGTAGCACGGCCTCTCCGATCTGAGTGTTTTCTCGACCCCGCTCGGCGAATAGCAAGCACGAAAGGGTTCAGCATCTGGCAAACTGCAGTGCGGGCAGCACCTTAGAAGACGGGTTCAATCGCCGCAATGGATTGCACAGGCCCGCAATTAGCCGCAATTGCCGAGAGAGCGGCCGCTGCACTTCGCCCTCAATTACAACGAAGAAACCAGAAGCATTGGGGTCGGTCACCTTGCCCAGATGTCTACAGATCGTGAGGCTCGACCGGCTCCGGCGACCATCCGTGAGCCCACCATAATGCATATCATCGAAGACAGTAACGGATGCCATAAAGAAAGGAAGAGCACACGACAGAACACCAGTCACGTCCGCAC
>ERZ1740065.2504-NODE-2504-length-11424-cov-12.622570_pt1 | contig 11424 bp, 9 predicted proteins | sample MGYA00581738_ERZ1740065 | MGnify/ENA primary metagenome ERZ1740065 (study PRJEB43018, sample SAMN04849749) | marine metagenome | isolation source: floating plastic debris | place: Pacific Ocean | collected 2008-09-01 | study: EMG produced TPA metagenomics...
CTCAGGCTCTTCTGATGATATTCCAGAGCTGAGTTGTAGTTTCCCTGTGATTCATAGACATTGCCGATGTTGTTGTATGACCGGGCTATATCTGGATGAGGAGAGTCACCGTGCATTTGAAGTGCAATGCCCAGGCTCTTCTGATGATATTCCAGAGCGGAGTTGTAGTTTCCCATCTTTCCATGTACAGTTCCCTTCAATGAGTATCGGCCTGATGTGTAGCTTCTATCCTCGTCCGCAGTCTCTCCTCTAATCAACAGCTCTAGTGCTTTATCATATTCACCTATTTCAATCAGGGACCAGACATTCATCCGCATGAGCATCCAACTCTGATCATGCTGGTCTCTCATGCGTTCTACACACGCTATCACAGCTCTATAATCCTCACACCTGTACAGTGTCCAGATTAGAATGAGGTCATCCACATACACTCCTGCACCAGAGGTAACATTGTCTGTACTGACATTCAGCGGTGCACAGTGAAGGAAGTAATGAATGACCAATTTTCTTGGGAAGGGCCAAGGTGTTCCTTTCGACTGCTGCGTAGGTTGTAGTATAGTCATCCTGTCATCCTGAGACGAGTGATGACAATAGACCGAGAGACGGGCGAACATGCTGATTGACAGAGCTACTCTCAGACTACGCTCTATTGCTGGTGAGAGAATTTCTCTCACTACGAGACAATCGATAGTCTCCCAGACGGATGATGTTTGCACCCCATGCGGTATCTTCAGGTCAAACAGGATGATTGACGGGAATCGGTAGAAATCTTTCTTCACGTCTTTGATGTGGGTCGATGTGTCATCAGGTTGGTAGTCGAACTTCATCGCGTCGCTCTGCAGCATCTGGATAGAAGCTTCTCTCCTCAAAGCCGAAGGCGGAATGGCTGAGATTCTAGCAACAAACTCATTGTGTAAATGGCTGTCTCCATACAAAAACACTGTGCTCGACAACATGGCCGACATATCGCCGATTTTGGACTTATCCGGGTCAGGATGTAAGAATATCTGTTCATACACCTTAACCAGTCCATCAACTGTTTGTATGAACTTGTTCTTCTGGATCTGAGATCCGTTTCCTGTTGGAATGTTTCCGGCGTTTCTCTGAAGACTGTCTATCTTGAAGCCACTGACGGAGGCGTCATCAAACCACTTGTCATCTCCGTTCAGCTCATGTATGTCCATGTACTTGAGTTTGGTCTCACGGAGGTTGCCAATGATGAAGTAGGCGGTAACAGCCAGCTCTTCAAAGTAACTGATCGAGTCTTCATTCTCTATGAGAAACAGGAACTCCAGATCGCTGTAGGGAGTCGTCTCTCCGGTGGCCATCAATCCTATAGCGATAGCTGCGAATTGACAAGGAGGAGGTCCACATATTTCAGTGGCCTGTTTGATGACATCACCTGAAAGCTTTACCATCCAGTCGCTGCATTCTTTAGACAACTGTTGGATCTTTTCAGTAAAATTCGACATCAGGACTTGGTTCCTCTCTGACCTTAGTCTTTCTACGTGGCATTCCAAGCCATCGATAAGAGGAGACAACTTCTGCAGTTCATCTTTCACTAGATTCCTGATGATCTGAAGCTTTTTCTTCAGATTTGATGTCAAGTTCATCACATCCTCATGACTGATGCCGATGTCGTTGCTCCAGTACTGTTTCTGTACCTGATAGGCTCTTCTCGACCAGTATGGATTTCCATCTCTCGCAGCGCATGAGTTGTACAAGCCGTGCGCCTAGTAGTCAAACTCTCTCAATAAGCATGGAGTAAACAACACAGCAAACAACAAACAAACGACAAACACACACACCTTGAGAAGATGAGTCCAATCGTTTCCTGACTTGATGCCGAGACTCTCGTAATGCTCTCCTAGCCGAGCCAGAAAGGGCACCTGACCCTGAAGGTCAGCAGGTCCCCTGGATAAGTACACTTGTTTGAAGTCGGTGACAAGTTTCTCCCTTTCATCCTCATCAAGAGCTAGTAGACAAGCCATGTATTAGTAGACTACCAACCTGCAATGGACTGATTTTCTAATCAGCAACAAACTGCTTACCCTGTGGATGTGCAGAACCACTCGGATACAGGTCAACTCCTCTACCTCCTCTCTCAGCCATCACGCTGCCAGCGCCATGAACTGAGCTGAACAAAACAGTATCACTTACCTGACAGGTAAGATGACCTGCCATGCAATGATCAGCTCATACAGGACTCTTACTTCTGTTCCTTCAGCTGTATAGATGTATGACACAGTGTACGTATGATTGATCACATATCTTCACACACTGCATGTGGTTGAATAACCGACCGCCAATCCAAAGCATTGCAGATGATAAAACTGCTGATATCATGACTGATATCAATATACTAGCAGTTATCTCTCTTTTCAACGTGTCGTGAGGTCACGAACTGGTAGGTGAGTGTTGCTGCTTTTACACTGCCGAGCGATAAGCAGGCAATGTAAACGCTACTTTACTGTGTAAACTGTTGATACACAGTAATCAGGGTGTGCGGCAGCTTCGCTGGAGCTGATAGTCAATCCTACAGCTGTAAATTCGTTCCCACTACCGACACGCTGGATATATTGGCGCAGACAGCGATAGTCTTCCAGGTCCAAAGGAATAAGTCCGTTTCATTTGTTTCCCCTGAAAAAGGTTTGCGAACACCTCGCCAGATCATCTCTATCTATGTTGCACCTAGTTTTTATAGGAGTGGATCAATGATGCCCAATACTTCTGTGTGATCAATGTGCCACATGATCGAACCGACCAATCAAATAAAAGTCACAGATTCAGTTTGAATCAGTTCCAACATGTCTCGCAATAGGCGATGAGTGACTTATGCTTATTCAGGTCTGAGACGATTGGAAGACTTTGATCGTTAGAGCAACTATTTGTTGAGTTTAGGTCAGTGTATCAGTAGCTCTAGTGACTGCCCTGCGAGACTCATAGTCACTGTACTATTAGCCCTGTACCATCGAGTGCACAAAAAGGATAGATATAAAGATCGGGAGGGAACCGAGCCAAGCTCACAAGTATGCTTTGGTACCTGGGCTATCACTCAGAGCTGTCTGATGTATGGTCAACATGCTACCAAATATCACTATACAGTGGGAATGAGGGCATCAACACAACGATACCACCTTTAGTGTTCCTGAAGACCCACAGTAACCGCGAGGAGAAAACTCCTCATATTTAACAGAGTTATGTCACCCTGAACAACAATAGTCTACCTTGACTGAGGCGCCACTGCAGATATCTGCTTCATCGACAGTTAGCATTACTATCTCCTAGTCATCAAATCCTGCAGAGTCGATGACTGTCATCCCACTCCGGAGTTGTCCTCTCTTCTTTTTCATCATAATTCTGAGCCAATAAACATGCATAATTATTGAAACTTAGTGCGACCGCTACTACTACCTCCTCAGATGGTAAGAAGCACTAAGATACTCTACGCCTGCCTGATGACATGCCTTGTATCTACTACCTTGATCAATGGAGAGTCACAGGTCGAGCAGTCCTGCCAACCGTCTTCTACCAATGGCGACGCTGTGAATGGAGATGGTCGACTTGGTGAATCTGTAACAACATGTCACAAAAATATTATTAGAAGGATAAGCAGGGACAATGACAGGACAATCTTATAGCAGAGTGAGGTATTCCTACAGTAAGGGTCTCCGGTCTCATCACCAGGTGGATTGGTGCATGGCGTCGCGGTTGCTGTGATGGAAGGCATGTGGTGGTAGCGGTGGATATATTTTTGGCGTGTGTCTCATAGCAAGACGAGGCCTGTGTGAGCGACCGTGTGGAGGCATATATCAAGACATTGATAATGGGTGTTCCGGGATAGGGGGTGGCTCTAGAGGCTCAGGGGGCTCAGGTGGTGAAAGTCGTAGATGTGGTGGTACACAGACAGGATGTGGTACCACCATGGGGTGATGGGTTGCCGAAGGGTGAGGAAAGAGCCCATTTATGTAGCAGTTTGTTGGAGTCATTATAGGAGGGAGTGATGGCTGTGGAGGAGGTGGAGGTGGTGGAGGGTTTTGAGGAGGCGGTGGTTGGGGAATGGGGAGGGGGTAAGGTATTGGTATGATGAGTGGAGCTGCTGAGCCCGGTGGTGGGAAGTGATGGCAGTGACATGACCCGCTTGGTGGAGGAGCGGGTGGAGGTGGAATAGGTAAAGCAGTTGGTTGAGCTACAACAGCAGGAGGCATCGGTATAGGAATCACACTAGCTGCAACAGCGAGTCATAGAAACGTCGGAGAAAAGTAGAATCTAGCCATCTCATAGCAGTCACAATATCATACCTCCGTGTCCACCACAGCACATCCTGTCGTTGCCAACTGCTGCCGCTGCATTGACGCCCATTGTAAATGCATTCCAACAGGAAATAAACTCCCCCTTTGATTGGCTGTCTCCACCACTGCCACTACTGTGACTACTACTGCTGGAACTGCTACTGATGATGCTAGAGCCGCTCTCCGAGCGAGAACTGTAATAACTTTCATCAAATACTAGTAGTGGCAAGAAATGACTGCTATCATTGGAGTTCGCTATAGCAATTACACCCGTTGTCACGTATGTAGGAGTTGCCTTCCCATTTTAGAGATCGCTATTATTAGATTGCTATCATTTTGATTTCTTGATGATTTTGAAGGAAACGCTAAGAATTCTGTCGCCATCAAATCTGGATTTACGGTGGCACAAAATGATTGAGCTGAAGATTTATGATCCTTGCCATAGTCATTGCTGCCTGTGTGACCTAGCGGAAACGAACACACACAGGCAATGACACTCATCACAAGTATGGTTCAACTCTCAGGTATTCCTTACAGCGTTGTTGTTTATGTTCCATCCTGTTGCTTCCATAATCACCACCTTCTGGTTCGGACAACCAGAATAGAACTGGTATGTGAAAGCGAAGCTTAAAGGGATTAGGAAGAGATTACAGTACTCAGCCAGTGGAAATCAAATACAGTGTATGTGAGAATCTCCAAACTTCAAATACCAACAGGATGTTGGAACAGTCTTGCAGTCATGATATTCTATCACTTATCTACCACAGTCTTCTCACAAAAATTACATCATAGCTTTGTATACCAACTATAAGGACTGAGCCTAGCTATTACATAGACCCGGGCAGGCTATTGCACACTGTGGTAGATAAGTGATAGAATATCATGACTGCAAGACTGTTCCAACATCCTGTTGGTATTTGAAGTTTGGAGATTCTCACATACACTGTATTTGATTTCCACTGGCTGAGTACTGTAATCTCTTCCCAATCCCTCTAACAAGGGCAGCGCTACCACAGTTACGATTGGCACCTGATGACCTTCACATAAGTATGGTGTACCTCAAACTCATTGCATGACTGCACGTTATCACAATGGCATTTCTTTGAAGGCAGTGAGCAGGAATAGACAGTACTCCGTGGCACATAACACATTGTTTTTCGACAATTTCATGAATAGTTTAATGTACATAAATTGATAATCATATGTCAGTAATTGGCTGGGCCTAACGATGACTCTTCTTTTTTTTCTTTTTACTGTCTCTATGTTTGCTCTTACTCGTCTTCTTCTTTGTTTTTCTTCCGTGTTTTCTGTCGCTTTCGTCACTGGAACTACCACTGGAGCTGAAATAGGAAGTTCCGAATGGATGCGTGAGGACATGGGAAATAGGCTGACTGACAACATAGAGTGGGCCTGACACTCCTTCATAAGAGTGAATTCATAAAGAATAACACATCATAGCATCAGCAGTAGAATGTCTGCATGACACGCAGGCAGATGCATGTGCTCAACTTACGATTTACGTTCTCTCTTCTTCTTTCTGTGTTTGTGAGAATCATCATCATCATCAGAACTGCTGGAGCTTGATGACCTCTTACGCTTTCTGAAAATAATCAATAATTCACCTGTATTCACATGTTAGTGCAATGTCTGTCCGCTGCACTGCACCCAAACGCATAAAAACTGTATCGTATAAGATGCCAAGGTGGTAGGAGCTTGAGAGACACTTTTTCACTCGGTAAATGTCACACTATTCGCATCAATAAAGTTATAGGAGTGAGTAGAGCAGCCTGTCAGCATGAGCTCACTCTCAGTATTGTTTTAGAAGTTTACTCAGGAACACCTATAAACGCACCGCTTTTTCTTCGTCTTTGATGACTTTTTGTGTTTCGAACTCTGAGATAATATTTCTTCTTTTATAAGCGGAGATACGAAGAGCTCATCATCAGACTCAGAACTGGTACTTGAGATATCCAATAGAATGTCTTCTCGTTTGTTGTCAGCTTTCACAAAGTTACGACATTCATAAGTGAGATGACCAGCTAAAATTGAGAAGCAAAAGTTTCAACTGATGAAAAAATATCCGTACACACCACTTCCCACGATAGTAACCTCTCAAAAGACAACAAGACGGATGGATTCTTCATATCATCTTAGATAATGATACACAACAAGTTATCCATCGCGATGAAAGAGCCAAGTGTTTCAAGTGTTCGGCCTCAAGTGAGTACAAAGCCTGAATAGAACAAATAACTCGTACGCACGATATCCACATCTCTTGCATCCAATTGGTTTCACCTTTGTCCCGTCGACGGAGAAACTCATTTTACATATCTTTGATGCTTTCCTGCGTAAATTTTATTTTTCACCCGCTCACAGGTAAGAAAGAACTAGAATGCAACCGCTGTAGTGATGATAGATAAACGTTCCTCCAGTCACACGAGAGTATAAAAGTCAAGGTCAGAATAAAGATGGCGTGCCGCCGGCGAAGCAGCGACTTCTGCTGAGTTCAACTTTTTTTTTATCAATAACTGTTTGTCCTGAATGCACGAAAATGATGCAGCAGCATAAAGTTTACCACTGTATTTTTCAGCGGTAACTATCTACCTCTTATACACAAGTCTAGAAAGTGTTGGATGTGATTGTGGGAGTTTGTTTAGGCAGCAATAATGTGCTGACTGGTTGCAGTGCATCCGAGTTCTCGATACGTGGTGGTAGTTACCATGTAAAATACCAAATAGCCGTGTGTTTAAGTTTAATGTTGTATCCCTATTGCAGGTCAGCTAGTTTCGACAGAACTGTCAGATTGCTTGAAAGAGGCAAGTCCTACAAGGCGTCTTCATTCAGTGTTAGAATTTATTGTGTTTTTCATCATGTCTACTCCTTTGAAACGATATTTTAGCCCTCAAGCGCAGCTGCTCCATCTCTTCATTCTACCAGAGACCCGCTGCCGCCTTGCCGCCTCTACCCCCATCGTGCTTGTTCAATCATGCCAGCATTAAAAATTACGGCGAATCTTCGCAATGGCTGTCACCCGCTGTCAGCAACACTCTCATCATAAATCCAGGATTTGCTCCCAGTTCTCTAAGAATCGGCTACTCTCCAGGTAATTAAGTCAGCATTTTGTGAAGTCTGAATCAGCACTTTCATCTTCAAGTTTTATTGCCGTGCTGCAGAAACAACGAAGAAAGTGATATTAGATCCCAAGCCTCTGCAACGAGTGATTCTGGACCCGCAATGGCTGAATGTTGTCCAACCCGCTATTGAGGAACCGAAATCCTCAAATATACCCGAGTACCAAGCCAGACACATTCAAAAGATCAGACGGTGGCACATGAACAGACACAAGCTCAAGAAGCTTCGCAAGAGGATGAGGTCTGTGACGCTTATACTGTAAAACTAGTCTGTGACACTAACACTGTGGCACTAGTCTATGATGCTGATACTGTGACACTATTCTGTGATGCTGATACTGTGGCATTGATCTGTGACATGCAGTAATAAGACTTTGGTTTCCTGCTAGTCAATTTTAGGTGTTCTACAATCATTAGCACTTTATCCTGTTCATTAAGCTATGAGCGTGGAGTTATCTACTTATGTACAGGCTTACTGTATATGTGAAAATAATTGCAATTTTCAAAAAACTCATCCTTTTGCATTTATTATACATCACATTTATTATACGACACATTTATTTTTTAGAGTGCAGCTCAAAAGTTGCAAGATTACAATTTTACTCGTCACATTTATTTCTCAACAGGCCTTTTCGCATTTATTTGTCTAGCATTTATTTCTACTTATACAGTAGGTACTCGCTTAGACGTTTCAATCTCTCATACATGATTGATACTCGCCCATTAGCCCTGTGGTTAGACTGTGATCTATTATCTAATGAGCCGGGTCGGGTGTACGGGTGGTGTGATCTGTGGGCCTTGGTTCTACAGCACTAACTCCAGTATACTCATCTTTTAGGATGGTTTATCGCAAGAGGAAGGTCAGTATTAAGAAATTGAAAGCCGAACGTCTTCGAGGTGAACTCGCTGCCATTAAGAAAGACGGCGAACAGTTTGACGCCTTGGCGTTCGTAAAGGAAAGGATCGTCCTCGCTAAATCTGGAGGATTTGTTCAGGACATCTGGCAGAGTTCAGAGAGCCAGCCAGCTACACCCTGGGTCGAATACTCCATACCGTCAAAGAGGTCGGGCAGCCGACTTCATTGCTCTACAGTCAGATTGGCGGTACATGTCATATAGCTCATCCATTATCTGTATTTGTTTGCAGACTGAGGACCTATGAACGGAAAGTCTTTCCTGCCATGACGTTTAGGTATAGAAAGAGGAGGAAGAACAAGAGTAAAAAGTAGCAGCTTGTATCAAGTCATGTGTCAGGAATTTTGTTAGTTTTTAGGCTCTGCGTCTCTTGTTGATCACAGGATTTTATTGAGATTAAACTATTAAGTGCTGAAACATTGATCAGTGTCAGTAAATTCAGATACACTTCATGCTATATGATAAAGGTTGAGAACTGGAGCATTGTATACTTGTACGTGATATGAAGAGTCTACATGAAGGCCCCATATGTGGGGATAGAGGTTGGTTTCTTATGTTGTAAGAAAATTTTTATTCTGTATCCATACTAATACGTGTTTGGCAATATTTCTACCTGTAGCACTTCATAGTCGTTTCGATGATGCTCAAAAACATACTAGTATACTGTGAGATGAATGCAGATGAGGGAACAGAAATTAGTATGCTCGAGCTTCAGCATCATAGACTATCACTGGTCGTTTAGGTACAGTTGAAGTCGGTATAATCCTTTCACTGGTGTATGCGCGAACAACCTAGTGTAGCGTGGTATATAAATATCTTTGTATTCCCATATATGGTTAGTGTAACCGTCATTTGGCGTAGAGAAGACAATTCTTTGTAGCGTTCCAAGGTATTCCCTCAGGAAAAAGGGGTATCCCCTTCGGCTCTATGTCGGTTCAAATCGAGGTCGTAAAACGACCAATCAAATTGAGCCATCAGTGAGCCATCGGCTGTAAATTTGGAAATGCGCCATTTCTGCTCTTATGAATCTTGTTTATTTACCCCATGTTTGAGGGAGAATGCTACTGACCCTACGACCATCAGTGAAGTAAGCCCTCTTCTTAATCTATTGTGTTAGTTTTGCTGTTTATCTCCAATGTTGCTGTAAGCATGTTAGATCGCGTATTTTTATTTCATGTTTGTTTTCAACCCACTGGCACGAGGTTCAATAGCGGCTACTTGATTTCAGGGCTAACCAAAATGCTCCTCTCGTATCAATGGAAAATCTAAGTCTGGGAAGCCACAAGCGCAAGCTGAAGGAGTTGAACGGTAACGCTACGTTTCCAATACTACTGTTTAGTAGCCGAAGAGCGTGTTAAAATAAAGTTCAACTGCTATATCCTACAAAATTGCACGCTGTGACCGGGTTTGCTGTATTTCCCGACATCTAAGTATGTTATTTATCGGATCTTGGTATTTAGGGCACAGCTATGTGGGATGATTGATGCAAAGCCCCAGAATGCTCATCTGTGACAATTCCTCTATCCTATGTGTATTCACCAGTTACACTGTTGTATCACATTGTTCTAAATAGTTCATATATTTTACCTCAGGACACCTATCGACTAAGGATATGCAGCTAGCACTGTTGCTGCGTCTCTGTTGGTAACTTTGATCATATGCTTTACTCGCGCACTGTCAGTGTCAGCTATTGGCATGGTAGTCTCAGACACCCATTAGTTACTACATCAGTACAGAAATGTTTATGGGTTTTGTGGTGATGAAATGACATTATTATACTTAGTTGTGGCAGCATTGTGTTTCACTGTGCTGCCTGCTTCTACCGAATTTCAGCAGCAAATCTCTGCGACACACGTTGACCCAACCAGTGACCAAGTTTCTAGACCCCTGGCGACTCCCATTTACCAAGATGTTATATATACCCCTGCTTTCATGACACCAGTGAATAGATGCTACTCGTTATGTTGATAGAGTGATTTTGTTATGGTCTCCAGTCGGCCTGTAATGATTGTGGATTTAGGGGTTTGATTCGATTATCGATTAATTGCGTCAGATAATTGCGATTATCGACTATTTTCAATTATTAAATTAATTAATTTATTTCCCAACATCAGAAAGTAGATCAACAAATCTCCTGAACCCAACGTCATCGATGATGCTGAAGGGTAGAAAACCTATTAAGTTCATTTCAGCTATTCCTACAGCTATTGCTGATTTTGGTAGTTTTCTTTTGGTGACACCAAATCTGAGTAACCCTGTGGCTTCATCACCAACCTCCACAGCAGTTGATCAGCACCAGCACTTCTATTCTCTATTAATCGGTCTATTAATCAGTCGATGGATGCATTGTTACAGGCCTAGTCTCCTGCCAGTTTGAGAGACTTACTATCTAGCAACAGCAGCGGTCTACACCATCAGATGTTTGTCGTCCACATTCTCTGAAGGCATTCTGTATCTACTGGATTCACCTGCGCTAGACTTAGACTGTGAACTGCACATTAGCTAGACTGTGAACTGCTCATGAAGTTTGGCTTCCAACATAGCTGGTGTTATAACCTGAGCGTTACCCACATGACCTTGACTGGCGTAAGATGGAGTTTGAGAGATAAATCTTAGTAAATCCTACGATTTTAGATAATCCTATGACACTGTGATCAGAATGTACAACTCATGATGTATTGAGCAAAATCCTTTGCTAGGATTTTTTAACCCATCTACAAAGATGTGCCGCTGTTGCGTAGCAGGGGAAATGCTACCGTACAGTTTGGTGTGTTGCTCTCTGCTATAACAAACATCTCATGGCCACAGGGTGGAGACTTTGGAGAAAACATGTGTTGTATTGCTACCGCTCCCTCTTCCCCCTCCATCCCTCTCTTACACTCTTCTCTTCTCCCTTTTTATTTCTTCCTCTCTCTCTCTCTCTCCTCCCCAGCTCTTCTCTCACCATTTTGCAGACTGTTTTATGAACTCTGAACTAAAATAACCTCAAAATAATAATGATGATAATAATAATGATAATAATAATAATGATGATAATAATAATGATGATAATAATAATGATGATAATAATAATGATGATAATAATAA
>ERZ1740065.2506-NODE-2506-length-11423-cov-10.169511_pt1 | contig 11423 bp, 10 predicted proteins | sample MGYA00581738_ERZ1740065 | MGnify/ENA primary metagenome ERZ1740065 (study PRJEB43018, sample SAMN04849749) | marine metagenome | isolation source: floating plastic debris | place: Pacific Ocean | collected 2008-09-01 | study: EMG produced TPA metagenomics...
CTACTATTATCAGGCTTTACACCCCTTTCTCTTTCCTTAAGTCAGTGCCATTGAAGTCTAAATAAGCATCCGCTTTATCTGTTTCTGGGGGAGTGGGTTGAGCCTCTTGCAACAGAATATGGTGCAGCTTGGCAGCCCAATGGTGGAGAAAGATAGCCGACTCGCGATCGCCCTGGCGGGCTAACTGAGTCGCGACCTGTTCCATCACTTGCAAAAACTGCGCATCGACTAGGTCTTCATGCTGCTTTAGGCGAATCCATTCTTCGCCCTGGGGGCAAGTGAGTAATTCTTGAATTAAGTTCAGATAAGCGTTGAGTTGCTGCTGTTGCATCTGCGGTCTCCTGAAACGATCAAGCAAATCTTGCTAAGCCTTTTCTCTATGCTTTGCCATCAACTAGGGTCATCCTTGAAACCCAGGGTTTCTCTGGAGAGCAATTTTCTCCTAGCGACTCCTGAGCCCTTCCAGCAAGCTGCTCTAACCGTCAGCAAAGTCACACCGGCGCAGCGGCTCAAATGGACGTAAAAACGTGATAGCTGAAGCTGGAGGGATTTAGTCTGAACTTACCAACCAGACTTGAGAAAGTTATGAGGATGAGCCATGCGTCAGTCATGGGGAGCGGATTTCGCGCCCATCCCTAACGTCGTTCACAGTCCTGGCGAGGATGACCCGATATCCCCAAATTTGCTCATAAGTTCCTCAAAAAAGCTATCTATCCTGAAAGCATGAGGACAAGGCAAACTATTGAGCACCAATCGGTTCGTCGCTATCGTTGGCTCGCTGGCGTTGGCGCCATCTGTTTTGGCCTGAGTAGTGCTGTGGGGGGACTTCCCGCCCAAGCCAATGTCGATATCCTCGACTTGATTTTGCACGGCATTCGGATTGTGCAGATTTCCAACCTTTCTGACCAACAGGAAATTGAATTAGGTCAGCAAGTCAATCAACAGATTCGACAATCGGTGCAGATTTATAACCATGCTGGCATTACTCAGTACGTAGATGAGATTGGACAACGGTTAGCATTAGGGACCGATCGCGCCCAAATCCCCTACACCTTTCAAGTCGTTACAGATGACCAAATCAATGCTTTTGCCACCCTCGGCGGCTATGTGTATGTGCATACCGGCTTATTAAAAGCGGCTGATAACGAGGCGCAATTAGCCAGTGTGCTCGCCCATGAAATCGGCCACGTCGATCGCCGTCATGCCCTACAGCAGATGCAGCAGGCGGCGATCGCTGAGGGCCTATTGACCGCTGGGGGCATCGACCAAAGTGACGCGATCTCCCTTGGGGTTGAGCTGGCCCTGCATCGTCCCAATAGCCGAGCCCACGAGCTAGAGGCCGATGAGGCCGGACTCAGCCTGCTGACTCAAGCCGGTTACGCCCCCATCGCTGCTGTTGACTTCCTGCAAAAATTGCTCGATCACCCCCAAACCACCCCGGAGTTCCTCAGTACCCATCCCCATCCCGAGGCCCGAATTCAGGCTCTCAATGAGCAATTAGATCCGACAACGGCCAGGCATGGCGGTGGTTTGGACAAAGCGGCTTACCGCGATCGTATGCAAGCCCTATTTTGAAAGCCCAGGAGAGACCCCATGAAAGTTGCTGACATTATGACCCCTGATGTAGTTACCATTCGCAATTCGGCGACAGTAGCGGAAGCCGTCAAACGGCTGCGACAACATGACATTCAAGCCTTGATTGTCGATCGCACCCATGAAGAAGATGCCTACGGGATTGTCACGATCACCGATATCGTCAGCAAAGTCATCGCCTTTGGCCAAGACACGCGGCGGCGACGGGTCTATGAAATCATGAACAAACCCTGCATTGTGCTCAATCCTGATTTGGGGATTGAGTACGCGGCGCGGTTATTAGCCAACGCTGGCATCCATAGTGCGCCCGTGGTTCAACAGAAACTACTGGGGATTGTCTCCATGACCGACATCCTGCAGCAGGGCGACTTCATCGAACAGCCCCAAACCCTGAGACTGACAGAACGACTGCAGCACTTGGAAGAAACGGCCCGCCAGATTTGTTATCAGAAAGGACCCAGTTCTCCCGAATGTCAGGATGCTTGGGCAACGGTGGACGCATTAGAAGCGGAACTGGCTCATCAGAGGGATGAACCGATTGAGAAAACGATCTTTGAAAGCTACCTGGACGATTATCCAGAAGCATTTAAGGACAGAGAATATGAAGCCTGGTGCAGTGGCTGAGCAGGGATGGAACGGGGTGAAGGGAGAGGGAAAATGGAGGGCGCGTTGTCAGGTTGTCGGGCTTCACCTTTGCCGAAGAGTCGCCTGACCGACTCAAAAAAGTTTGGGCTCTGCGCCTGACTTCACGCCTTCACAAGTTCCTCAAATTTTCTCCCTAAGCTATAAAGCATCCGGCAGGTTCCCGACGACCTTTCCTGAGCCGCTGCGGTTCCAGCAGTGAGCAGGCGTTCTCCGTTCGGGAGCGTTGATGCCGTGCCATCAGTTTGAGACAGCACGGTCTTGCCAACCTAACCCGCTCGATTGCCACGGTTCATCGGTTAGTGAGATGTCCAATAACACTCCGTCTCCCCCCTCGCGGCCCCCTCAAGAGCCGCTGTCTAACCCAGCACAATGGGTTAGCATCCTCATCTGGCTGGTGATGTGGTTCTTTTTGATCACACTATTGACCAGCAGAGGCGCCCGCAAAGAGGAAATTCCCTACAGCCAGTTTATTGATCAAGTCGAAAGTGGACAGGTGGCGACGGTTAAAGTTGGCACCCGTAAAATTGAGTACACTCTGAAAATTTCTCCCGACGACGCGGCGATCGCAGACACCCCCGTTGGGGAAACGTTGATGGCTAGACCCCTACCCGCGGATGCGGAATTGCCCAGCATTCTCCGCACCCATGACGTGGAGATTACCGCTCTGCCGACTGGGAGTGGAATCAGCAGTTTCTGGGCGCTGCTGTTGCCATTCGCCCTACTGTGGGTCTTGCTAAGCCTACTGAGTAATCGCGGTGGAGCGGGCTCTCCGGTTTTTAACGTGGGAAAAAGTAAAGCGCGAATCTATTCAGACACTGAGAACCCGGTCACCTTTGACGATGTCGCCGGGGTGGATGAAGCGAAAGCTGAACTGCAAGAGATTGTCGATTTTCTGCAACATGCGGGCAAGTACATTCGACTGGGAGCCAAGATTCCCAAGGGCGTGTTGCTGGTCGGGCCACCGGGTACAGGAAAAACCTTGCTGGCAAGGGCGATCGCCGGGGAAGCGGGCGTCCCCTTCTTTAGCATCTCGGCCTCCGAATTTATTGAAATGTTTGTGGGCGTGGGAGCCTCTCGGGTGCGCGACCTGTTTGGGCAGGCCAAGCAGCAGGCCCCGTGCATTGTGTTTATCGATGAGCTCGATGCCTTGGGGCGATCGCGCACGGCCAATAGCCCCTTGTCGAGCAATGATGAGCGGGAGCAAACCCTGAATCAATTGCTGGCCGAGATGGATGGCTTTGAACCCAATGCGGGGGTCATCTTGCTGGCAGCCACCAACCGCCCGGAGATCTTAGATCAGGCCCTGTTGCGGGCGGGTCGGTTTGATCGCCGCGTCGTGGTCGATCGCCCAGATCGACAAGGGCGAGAGGCCATTTTGCAGGTTCATGCCAAAACGGTCCAGCTCGCCGATGATGTCGCGTTGTCTAAACTGGCTGCCCGTACCCCTGGGTTTGCCGGTGCCGACTTGGCTAATTTGGTGAACGAAGCGGCCCTGCTGGCCGCCCGGCGCAATCGACCGGCGGTTACCATGGCTGATTTTAACGAAGCGGTTGAACGCATTCTCACTGGCCTTGAGAAAAAATCACGGGTGCTTAACGATCTGGAAAAACGGACGGTGGCTTACCACGAAGCAGGGCACGCCATCATTGGGGCGTTGATGCCCGGAGCTGGGATTGTGGAGAAGATTTCGATTGTGCCACGGGGAGTCACCGCCTTAGGCTATACGCTGCAGCTCCCGGAAGACGATCGCTTCTTGATGATGGAAGATGAAATTCGGGGTCGGTTAGTCACGCTCCTGGGGGGCAGAGCAGCCGAAGAATTGGTGTTTGGCAAGGTTTCAACTGGGGCCAGTGATGATATTCAAAAAGCGACTGATTTGGCCGAGCGCTGTATCACCCTTTATGGCATGAATAAAGCTGTAGGGCCGGTGGCTGTAGACCGTAGCCAGTCTCAATTTTTAGACGGGTTGACGCCATCGCGGCGGGCGGTGAGTCCCCAATTGGCTGCGGCGATCGACCATGAACTTAAAGACTTGATGGAACAAGCCCATCAAATAGCCTTAGAGACGCTGATGCAAAATCAGGAATTGTTAGAACGCATGGCCGAAACGCTGCTGGAAACAGAAACGCTGGAAGGGGAAATCCTGAAAACATTTCTGACCCAAATTAAATCGCCCAAGAATTTGCAAACTTGGCTCGACCAAGGCATACCGACCCAAGCGTCTGCTGCTCTGTGGCGCTATCAGAACAGCCGGAGACACCCTGAAGTCACACATTAGAGATTACCGAGATGCCTTTGCCATTAGTCTGACAGTCTGAGTTGTTTTGAACGGGCGCAGGTCATCCAAGCAGACTGGCTTCCTCAGCGGCTGTAAATCAGGGCTCGGGATGGTTTGTGGCCGTGATCGCCTTGCCTCACAAGTTCCACACGTTTATTTTTTACCTTAAGAGGGAAGCTGAGTTCTGGGGATGACATCATCCCTGCTGCTATGCATAAGTCTACTGACAACATCTTTGCTGCCAAGATAGCGCTTTGTGGATAGTCTTTATTACTCGGTACGTTATTCTACACGCAGCTGGCACTCATGCCGCTATTTCATGACCTAAGCGTAGTGGAATCCCATACCCATGACTACATCAGCGTGAACGCAGTGATGTGGTTTATGTTGATCTTTTTTGCGCTGCCGTTGTTAGCGATTGTTGGGTGTGCATTTTATTCTTCTTCGTCATTTTCGCCGCTGGCATTTTGGGATAACGCTGGTCTATACGGTTCTCGTCGCTCACGCCGCTGTAGCAGAAGCCGCCGTCGTCGGTAAAACCAGTGAAATTAAAGGGAAAGACATCGTGGCCTTCGTTATATTGGAAGATGCCGCGATCGCCAGTGACACCTTGGCTCAGGAACTGAAACAACATGTGCGGCAGGAGATTGGGGCAATCGCGACGCCAGCCGCTATTAAGTTTTGCGAGGCACTGCCCAAAACTCGCTCTGGCAAAATCATGCGGCGCTTATTGCGTACGATAGTTGCCAGTGACGAAATTACGGGTGATACCTCCACGCTAGAAGATCGAGGCATGCTGGATGCCCTGTGAGGAGATCAGTTAAGAGAGCAGCTGAACACCCAGGGCTCAGTGGGGTTGGATGATTGGAAGGCAGCAGTCAAGATCAAATCGTTTAGGGAAGCGTTATTTTTGGCACTTCCCTAAACGATTTGATCGACTAATTTCATCAAACCCATGTAAACCATTGAAATTAACGTCAGTTCGGGTTACGCAAAAACCCGTTACTTTCCCCTCCGCTGGAGGGGCTAATGGGGTGGGTAAGCCGCCGTAAGGCCACCCCCGTCCTGCGGACACCCCTCCGCTGGAGGGGGTTTGGCTCTCTGGCTATTCTGATCACGAACTCAGGTGAAGTTAAGTCAGACAAAAGCTATCGGGTTTGGCAAAAGTCGTCTTCGTAGAGTGGTGAGGGATTGGCATCCAATTCACCACGATGTGTGCCATCTCTGAGTAATCGATTTCAAAGCTGCGAAAGTAGCGCTGGAGCGGTTTGTAATGGGATGCACTCAGCGTCCATAGCAAGCCGCACAACGGTCTAATTGGTTAAAGTGGTCGAAAGTTTAGAACTCTGCCGATGCCTGCCCCCTATAGTCTTGACCTGCGCCAGAAAGCACTCGCCGCGCTGGAAGCGGGTCACTCCCAAGCCGCTGTCAGTCAGTTGATGGGCATTAGTCGGACGACATTGAGCGAGTGGCACCATCGGTATCGTGTTCACAGTGAGGTCGCCGCTAAGCCAGGCGACTAGCACGGTCATAATCACCGATGGGGAAGAGTTGCGTGTGTTTGCCGACAGGCACGGGGACAAGCCCCCGGCCGAGATGGCCCAGTTGTGGCCCGAGGCGATTGGCGAGAATACGATGGCGCGGGCGCTCAGTGGATTGGCTTTACGCGCAAAAGCGGTGCGACCCCGCGTCGGTCCCCGGCGCTAGGGAACGCGCCCCAAGACAAAGAGCTCTCTCTATCCCGAAAGGCACCGGAAAAACGCCCGGCCGACGAGAGTGAGTTAGCGCAATACGAGCCCCCTCAACGGGGGGATCTCGACGAGGCAGGCCTCAATAATACGGAAGACGATGCCTATGGTTGGGGCCTGAAAGGCCAACGATTCGCCGCTGAACGCCGCAGCAATCGCACCGAGCAAGTGAGTTTTATGGCCGCCTGGCATCAACATCAACTCGTTGCCCCGCTGACTGAGGAAGGGGACTGTCATCGCGCAGTCTTCGAAACGTGGTTATAGTCATTCGACATAAGTTTGAGAATAAGGCGAACGACATATCAATGCTTACAACGGCGCTCTGTTCTCATTCTTAACTGGAATCACTATAGAAGAACAGCTCTTGCCGGTACTGCCCTACGGCAGTGTCATCATCTGTGAGCATGCCTCGTTTCATCAAGGCGCCCGCCTTGATGAAACGAGGCAACAGGCGGGCTGTTCTCTCTTGTCGCTTCCGCCTTTTGGATTCAGGCTAGACCAGTGGGATGCTGCCCATCTTTAGACAGGGAATGAGCGGCGTCCGGCCCCAAATCGAACACTGGCAATCACGGGGGCAATGATCGCTTCCAGTAGCCCAATACTCACCCAGAAGATGGCTCGACCATAGCTGTAGCCCACGGCTAACTGCTGCTGGTCTAACAGTTGCTCAGCCGCCCCTGCCCCTAACGCTGAAATGCCCCACACCAGCGGAATGCTGAGGGGGATCCAAAATAAACAGGCCAGCACCAGCAAGCCTCCTGACCACTGAGCGCGTTGAGAGAATCGCCCCAGTCGATAGTACGCCTGCCAGGTCATGACAGCGGCCACCGCCACACCCCCCACAAGCAGGGCCAGGCGTAGTAGGCTCAGCCATCTTGATGGCGTCAGATAGGTCGTTAGCGTTAGCTGATCGGCAGGTAGCTCGGTGAAAGTCGCTTGCCAATGCTGCTGAGCGAGCAATGGGAGATCCGGTTCAAACTCGGCTTGCCAACCGGCAGGGGCAAACACATCAACGGTGAGAGTACCGAAGGAGTGCCATTGGCGGGCGGGCGATAGCCAATAGGTCAGGTCATAAACCCGGTAAATATCGCGATCGTCGCTGTCAGGCTGGCCGGTGTACTGCACCGTGATCGCCTGTTCGCCAGGGCTCAACGGTACCTGAAACTGTAAGCCATTCACGGACTGTGGGCCATCAATGTTCCACTCTGCGGGAATTTCAGGGACTCCGATGCGGGTGGCGGCAATCGTCTGCTGATCGTTCAACATCACTTGCCCAGTGGCTAATCCTGGGGCGACAAATAGTAGCTCGATTGCTGTGGCAGCACCAGGATTATTGATTTGATACGTCGCAGTGATTTGGGCGGGCTCTCGTTCCGCTAAGGGGCGCAAATCGAAGACTAAATCTTCGTGGAGAATATCGAGGGTGCTGACATCGGCCCAGGGCTCGGTGAGCATATCACCGGCCACGAAAGGGGAAGCCATATTGGCGATCGCGATCGGAGCCCATGACAACAGCAGGATCGTCAGACTACTGAAAACGCCGAGGAAAACCCGCGATCGCCGCTGGATTCGGAGCCGTGCAAGAACCCTTGCCATAGATCCAAAACCTCTCAAGATCTATTTTTCTGATTACAACACTTTTTCATCGCGAGAGGCACCCACACCTATGCTTGAGCTATTGGTCTTGGTCGCATCTACCTCGGTTCTTTTCGCATGAATACCCCGTCTTCTCCTCCCTATTTTGCTAATTGTGAAAACATTGCGCTGCCCACCAAAAGCGTGAAATATGAGCCGCATACGGCTTGGTGGCTGGCTCAATGTTCGTGGTTGGCCTACGATTCGAAGCTCAACATCGCGACGAATTTGAAACGGGCGGGGTTCGATCACCTTTACTACTTTGATATGCGCGGCACGCAAGGCTTTTTAGCCCTGCATCCAGGGAACGGTCAGCGGTTTGCCGCGCTGGCATTTCGCGGCACCGAAAAAAACTACATTGACATCCTCACCGACATCATCATTTTGCGAAACAAGCTACCTGATTTAGCCGATAAGAAATATGGGGAAGGGCCGTTATTTGCCCATGCTGGATTCCTGCAGGCGTTTCAATCAATCTGGGGCTCGGCCTTGCCCCATGATATTCAAAACCAAATGGCTGAGAGTGAATGGGTGGGACCACGAGGGGTCAGTGATGTCATTCACGATAAAATCTGCGGCCAAGAAATGCCGTTATTTGTGGCGGGGCATAGTTTAGGCGGTGCGATCGCGACTCTGATGGCTTACCACGCCGCAACGTATCACCCCGACGTTTATCTCTACACCTTTGGCAGCCCCCGAGTGGCCAACCATCCCCTCAGCAAAAAAATCACGGCGGCTTTACAAGACCGCTCCTACCGCTGCGTCCACGGCGACGACATCGTGCCCAGGGTGCCACCACTGTTTAACTACACCCATATTGATCAGCTGGTCTATTTTGACCCGGTGCGCGGGCGCGTCCCCGGCAAACGGCATATGCGCAACGACCTGCTGGTTATCCTATTGCTGCATTTAGATGCCATTTTGTTTTTTGTCACCTTGCGGTTGCGTAAGCCCAAAACTACTCTGGCCCATGCGATCGCCGGTTACATTCACGTAATCGAGCGCGAGCTGCTGACGCTACATCCTGAGGTAGCTACTACGCCCCCCCAGAGCCAAGTGGTCTGACCCTAAAGCTGCTCTAACTGATTGCCGCAACCGTATCGCTGCAGCAGTTGGGCAATGCAGGCGATCGCGGTGGTGCGCACGGGTGATGAGGGAACTGCCGCATGGCTAGACAGCCACAATCCCGACGTGCGATCGGGGGCTTGCCACAAGTCTAAATGCGCTACAGGCGGGTCAGCGTAGAAACTGTCTTGTCCGGTTCCTAACAGCGCTGAACTCCAATGGGTAAAGTGGTCGTGGCTAATCCGGTGGAGCGGAAAATCGCCCAACTGCGGCACACCCCAGCCATCGATCGCAATCAATGCAACTACGGTGTGTCCTTGCGCTTGCCACAGTTGAGCGGCGGCGATCGCCCCGGCCACGCCCGCGCTAAAGCCGATCAGCAGCAAAGGGATGGATGGCACCGCCACTGTCTGTAAATAGGACCAGACTGAAAAGCCGCTGAAGGGAGCGTGGCGCTGCGTCGGCAACAGGCCCACCGGCTGAGGACGCTGCGATTCGGACCGAGGAGAATTCGCCTGCAGCTGATGCTGAAGAGCAACAATAAAGCGATCGCTCAAGGTCACAGGATGCATGCCAGGGCAAATAATCAGCGTCATAGTAGGAGACATCAAAGGGCAAGGGGAGATGAACACGGCATCGATGGATGGGAAACGCCGCCCTGAAAGCTAAATGGTGATAGCCCCGAGTGCTCAGTCCCCGCTAAGCTTAAACCAGGAAGTCCTCCTGCAAATGACATTACTCATCAGGCAATACTTAGACCATTTTTCAGAAAGAATATACCGGTGCTGTTAGGGCGGGTTTAACGAGAAACCTTGACTCCCTCGCGACCAAGCATCCACAAAATCCATCTCACGAGTATCGTTTTTGGGGAAACTTCCTTAAACCGTTATGACGCAATCAACGTTTCAGAATTGTTTTGTGGCCGGAGCCAGTCGCGGCGTTGGCTTTGAAGTTGTCAAGGGCCTCCTAAATCAGGGTTACACCGTTACAGCGTTGATTAGAACTGACGATACCCAATCGCACCTTGAAGCCTTGGGAGCCCGAGTGCAGATTGGGGATGCCCTGGACGCTCAGCAAATAACGACAGCCTTGCAATGCTTTGATGACGCCCCCTTTGCCGTAGTGACCACGATCGGTGGCAAAGGGATGACCCGCGATGAACCCCGCTCCGACTATCTGGGCAATCGCCATTTGATCGATGCGGTGCCGCCGCTGTCGTGTGAGCGGTTTTTAATGGTGTCTTCTATTGGTGTACGGGAAAGCGCGATCGCCCTGCCTGCCCAAGTCCTCGACACGCTCCGTCCGGCTCTGCTCGCTAAGGCCAAAGCGGAAGAACATCTGATGGCAAGCGAGTTGCCGTTTACGATTGTGCGTCCCGGTGGTTTGCTGAACGAGCCCGCGAGTGGTCATGGGCTCCTGACGGCGGATGTGCGCGCGGCGGGCAGCATCAGCCGTCTGGATGTGGCCGATCTAGTCATTCAATGTTTGCAATCAGAGCGGGCGGTCAACCAAGTTTTGTCAGCGATTGATCGCGATCGCAGTCGTAGCGACCAGACCCTTGAGCCGTGGAAGCTGTAGCGATCTCCCCTAGCTGAATTTGATCTCGCCTTGCGTGAACAAACGTAAATCAAATTTATTTAACGACCGCCTAACTGTCTGTTGGGCTACTGTCTTACCCCTGAGCGTGATTCTAATCAAGTCGAAGGCACGAGATCAGGTAACTATATGTATCTGGGCGTAAAAAAATGTAATGAAAACCCTCATCAACACCCCTTACTGTAACGGTTATGGCTTTAAATCTTTATTTAAGAACGCCGCCGCCATATCGGCTTAAATACACATTGGAATGTTGAGCATGAGCAGTAACTTAGCAAGTCAGCTTCGAGAAGGCACCAAGAAAGCCCACACGATGGCTGAAAACGTCGGCTTCGTCCGATGCTTTCTACGCGGTGTCGTAGAAAAGAATTCCTATCGTAAGCTCGTCGCTAACTTCTACTTTGCTTACACCGCAATGGAAGAAGAATTAGAGCGCCACAAAGACCACCCGGTCGTCTCGAAGGTCTATTTCCCTGAGCTGCACCGTAAGCAAACTCTAGAGCAAGATTTGCACTATTACTACGGTGCCAACTGGCAAGACCAAATCAGCCCGTCCACATCAGGGCAGAAATATGTTGACCGCATCCGCGAAGTGGCCAACACTCAGCCCGAGCTGCTGGTGGGTCATTCCTACACCCGCTACCTCGGTGATTTATCCGGTGGTCAAATCCTCAAGGGCATTGCTCAGCGCGCCATGAACCTGTCAGAGGGTGAAGGTACCGCGTTTTATGAGTTTGATGCTATTGACGATGAGAAGGCGTTTAAGGCCACCTATCGTCAGTCGCTCGACGAAATCGACGTGAGTGACGCCATGGCTGACCAAATTGTGGAAGAAGCCAACGATGCCTTTGGCCTCAATATGG
>ERZ1740065.2507-NODE-2507-length-11422-cov-12.126770_pt1 | contig 11422 bp, 12 predicted proteins | sample MGYA00581738_ERZ1740065 | MGnify/ENA primary metagenome ERZ1740065 (study PRJEB43018, sample SAMN04849749) | marine metagenome | isolation source: floating plastic debris | place: Pacific Ocean | collected 2008-09-01 | study: EMG produced TPA metagenomics...
CCTTTCTCCTTTTATAATTATCTTTTCTTTTTTCCCTTATTACCTTGCTTGATCTCTCTTCCTATCTCCTTCTTTCCCTCTGTCTCTCTCCCCCTTCTCTCTCCCTCTCTCTTCCTTCCCTCTGCCTCTCTCTCCCCATTATCTCCCCCTCTCTCTCTCCCTCTCACGCTCTGCTATATAACGCATACAGCCAATCAACTATTTTAGGAGCTCTACACCATGCCACCGCGCTAGGACTATCGTCTGCTACGTAGCAGTCTGTTTAGTCTTTGCTACTGCCCTGTCTCTGAATAACTTCCTTCTCCTCTACATCCAACAACCCATCAGAGGAACTGTGCATTTTCCCAACAATGGGCTCCCTTTGGACACTCAGAATGGAGATCATCAGTCACTGTCTCACCATACTGTGCACGGTCAGTGCAGAATACCCACTCTGCTTCTCACTGTCGCAGTCACACTGTCGCAGTCACACAGTCACAGTCACGCTGTCACAGTCACACAGTCACAGTCACACTGTCACACTGTCGCAGTCACACAGTCGCAGTCACACTGTCACAGTCACACTGTCAGATTCTCTGAGTTATCTCATCTAATTTCGAATTTCCTTGGAAGTATTTGAGTTCACAAGAATTTTTGTTGTAATTAATTATCCTGCATACCGACTGTCTTCATATCTCTCACTCTCAGTTTCATACATGAAATTTCTCTTCTGCATTGATAACTCATCTACTAACGTCTATGTTACCTTTTGACAGAGTCAAGAAAAGTACTCAATGTTGATGAAAGGGAGTCGCCTGTACGTAAGTAATATCAGGCTCATATTTCATTTCACCTCAGAGCCGGGCCGCTGATTCACACAATGTGAGTGAGGCTGACAAGTGACTTCAGCATACCAGTCGCCCAATTACATGTCATCAAAAGTTTCTATAGACTGCATGCCATCTATGACATTAATTCCTCTGTGTGACGGAGATGTGTGATGGAGATGTGTGATGGAGATCTGTGACGGAGATGTGTGACGAAGATGTGTGACAGAGATGTCTGAGCAATAAGTCTACAATTGTAGGCACACTTAATCTTGAGACAGCATCTGGACAAGCACAAAGCCTAATTGTCACGCCCAATGAGCTGCTTCAAAAACTGTCCATTTTCATTATCAACACCGAATCTAAGTGCGATGTGAAACAGGTGACCATTTACTGGAGTCTACTTTCCCATTAGTCAATGATTAAATAACCACTGAGAGCTATGTTCTCATGTTTTCCTATCCATTAGATTTGACCGTTATTGCATTAATGCGCTTTTTTGTCTAACATTTTTCTCTCAACGGCCTATGTATAGTACAGCCATGCTGTTTCTTTTTACGCAGGTGGTTGGCCAGCTCCAGCATGATTATGGTGACATCCCGATATACCTGCTGAGCTCTGCCAATGCTGATGCTGTCTGCCATTCAGCATCGTCGTCTAGAGGGCGGGGTGTGCACTGTATCAATCCTCCAGGAGAATGTAGTGCTGGCTGTGCGTATAACCATGCAGTACAGACCATCAGTGACAAGGGAGGTGAGAGCTTCATTCCCACCATCTCAGTGACCCAGCTAGCCTGTGGTCACACTCCACAGGGCGTGTTGACCCAGGGGCAGATCTAGAGATAGAATTGTTTAAGACTGGTTGAAATGTGAGACTAGGGTTCAGTATAAAGGCTGAATGAATTGTTGGAAAGAAAGCTACACTCGTATGATAGATCTCTCGCTGTAGTCTGCTGATTCTCATCTCTTACTGGTAGACACTCCCTATGTCATCGTGTGGGACATACGATACAGCTATGATGACATGCACTTCCTCCCATTTCTATCTAAGAAATACGTGGAACAGAAAGCAGATATCGTGTCTCCCTGCGTCAAAGGATACTGTAATGCCACAGCAGGTCAGTCACTTGCTGCCACCTAGATACTCGCGTCATGGATGTATCAGATAAATGAAGCTGTCTAGGTAACGGAATTCTCACTCTGAATTTAGAGTGAGCATTCCCTGCTGCTTCATTTTACCTGCTGCGGCTGCATATGGACAATCATGCAGCCATACTGAGATGATGCTGCATATCTATCAGATGTCAGTGTGTCTATGAATGCTCGCTACAATGCAAACGTATTTGCTGTTTAGGCGTGGCGTCGTAGTGAGCGTTAACAAGTATTGAGATTAAAGTGAAATTAGTTGAGCCCAATGTGTCTCTCCTGATTGAGTCTGCTTACACGGTCAGTGTCAAATTGTAGTGCGGAGAGTAAATGAGAGCAAAAGCACTCGTGCGCTGAGATGGCAACTCATATTACTAAAAAGCAGAGTGCTGGGTTGAGGCTGGTTGGGGTTGCAGATGTTTACTGGTTTGTTGTAGGCATACTACTCAAATCCGGGAGTTCTGGGGAGCTGACTGCCTTACCAGCAGTATATCCTCTGCGTGACCTAAAATACAGCGAGGATATCTGCCACCGGACAGAGATCCTGCCTCCCATCTATCTGACAACCCTTGACCTGCTGACAAAACATCCATGGGAGGCTCAGATGGACAGAGGAAAGCATCTCGACTTCCTGCTGACAGCTAAGCTGAACAGGCTGTCAGCAATAGTCTGTACTGATATCGAGGTAACAGTTCATCCACTGACGCTACTCCCGTCTGTCCGATAATCCCGCCCACAGCTCATGATTCTTCAAAACATTATTCGCACCCATAGTTCACAGTTATTCCAAGGAATTATTCCCACCCATAGTTCATGCTCATTCCAAGGAATTATTATCTGTGAGTCCTCGAAAGCAGATGTACATGTTCAGTGACATGATTGCAAGTTGCACAAGGTCTATTGAAACATGTGGTAAAATATCTAAGACCCTCTGAGTATAACCAAAATCTACAAAATAAAATCCAAGATAAAGTTATAACAGTTGAGAGAAGGTAATAGTGTAACATCATGTCAGGTGCCATTCAATGGAACGTGTTCCCAATCCAAGGGAATGAGCTCATCACTAGAGGAAGTCTGGCTCGAGACATCAAATCAAGTCTTTAAAAAGGTATGATCTTGACCCTGCGCGATCTCACCACACCAAAGATCTTCACCTTCTGAAGGTGAAGGTCTTCGACTACACCTCAGCATGTTTGATACCAACTGCTGTTCTACCATCAATGCAGTGGAAGATAACCAAAGTTCACAATGGGCTGGGTAAGACATGCTGGCCTGAGGAAGGGTCGGTGAGCTGCCTGCAGAGGAACTGGACAGAGCTGGCTGCCGGGTCCACGCTCATCAATCACAGCCAGCCAGTGATCCTAGACCATGAGAACTCTCACAGAGCCGGCTGGGTAAACATACGCAGACGTGAGACAGGAGGCCAGAAACTTGGTAAGGCGCATGTTCTAGCTCTTGCAACAGTATCGCCTTCATCCAGGTCGATGCAGATAGCATGCTGTTGGTGTACAGTACATCGATTGCTGTTAAATCAAGCCCAACAGTTGTGAGTCAACTTTATTTGCTTGGCGATTAAGTTGTAGAGCAAATATTAGATTCTGCTAGCATTGCTCAATGTTCTATTGAATCCTAGTAAAAACTTGATACTACGCAGGGGAAGGCAACTCCTATTACAGACATGCCTCATTGACTGGCTAGTGGCCTCTGGCTGGTGACCTCTGACTAGTGACCCCTGGCTGGTGGCCTTTGGCTGGTGGCCACTGGCCAGTGGTGACAAATGATTGATGTCTTTGCAGCCTACATGGCTACCTCGCCATGCATGATGAGGGTCAAAGGTCATATGGATGTGGAGTATGACAGACATAAGAAATTTCCCAATAAGAATATGACGCTGCCGGTGGACATCTTTCACCTTGACCGAGCGTGCGGCCTGTATCAGGATTACTGGAAGTAAGTAGCACGACCCTAATAAACCAATTGTACATCGTACTGAGGAAACGCATGGTGAGAATTGTATGCTTTAGCATCACGAGTTACGGCAAGCTGAAGAGAAGACATGTGTATTACGTGGTGGCAGTCAGTAACGACACTGAATTCATGGGTAGACTACTCCAACTGGTCAATGCGCAGCTAGATATCAATTATACAAGCTTAGTCATTGTGGACATGAGTCGAAAGGGCCAAGATCAGTTCAACATATCCAAGTATAAGCACCAAGTCTCCTCCCACTACATCCATCTAGGTTCGTCAGCTCAAAACTCTATACCTCACAATTTCAATGGTTATATGGTTACAAACCATCTAGTGCAATGAAACTGTGGTTTGGCACAGTGTGAACTGATGACTAGTCCCCTCACTCCGTCCAGTTCAAGCGTTCTGACTGACTGCTGGTGTGAGTGTTGCACAGTACAGTCCAATGATTTCAGGAGCACCATTCAGCAGAAGTATTGGCCTGAAGAAGGGTTTCGAAATCGCTCAAGCAATAGCTCAAGAGAACTCGCATGGCGACCCCATCCTCTTCGCAATTGACACATCTATGGTCATTCCCAAAGACTTTACGGGCAGAATATGGAGGAGTGCACGATGCGGGGTGTCCACATACGCCCCAATCTGTTATAAGAAAGTGGAGGATAACGGCCATTGGGTGCAATATGGGTGAGGAGGCCAATATAATCCCTCAGTTGGTGTCAATTGACTTGGCAGCTATTAGTAGACTGAGTGAGCTCTCTTTTGGCAGGTATGGAATGATAGGAGTGTGCGCATCAGACTACTTCAAGTCAGGAGGCTGGAACCCAGCATGGGGCTACCACTGGGGTGCTGAAGACGTGGACCTTATCCATCGGCTACAGAACGACCTGCCCTACACTGTGCGCTTGAAAGAAAGTCATTATAAACATTCTCACACTGGGGAAAACAGGATCTACTCCAAGTACGGTACCAAATCATGTATAGAATCAATGCTGACTGCAGTCTTTACCTTTTAACTGGACCATTCGTTTTAGACTTTACTATGATCAGAAGAATGTATACCACAAACCGTTACCGATAACACCGACTACCGTTGTCGTGCAAGAGGGAGCACTAATGGATTCGCTGTATCAATTCGCGATCCGCAAGATGAAGTATTCTGTAAAACTAAGCCTAAAGATAGTATATCAGACATTGCTAGCCAATGACTCAGGGGTTCTCTATGACCTGAGATTACGTAATGCCAAGAACGAGGAGTACTATGCGCTCATACATTCCATTTAACTACCTACCAACACACTGGAAACCAACAACTCCGCACAAACGCAATAACCACAACCTTCAGTTCCGCAGTCAGTATTACGTATTTGTATAGTTGTTGTTGTAATGATGTACAGTAGAATTTACATGTGTATTTACAAAATGTGGGCGATAACAAATAAACAACAAATCATTGCCTCTCATATTCACGGCCTCACGTGTTGGTTATGATGAGTTCATCGATTCCCCAGTCTTCATACGAGCCGTCGGGTAGATATCTCCGGATCACTATCGGTATCTTCCTGGCCCTGTAAGTAATATATCAGTAAGCCATAGACATACGGACTACGACATGTGACTGCAGTACTATGACACATCAGGTCCGGATCTCTGGAACTATGAGACCGGCAAGCTTACTTGAGTTCTTTCATAGCTATGATGAGTGGATCTGTCTCTCCCTCCAACTCCACCATGACTGGCGCACACATCCTGCAGGTAGAAACATTCACTAATACCTCGGACTAGACTTTACTAATGGGAGTGAGATTGACGCACTGACCTGCAGTGACTACTAAAACGCTACATTTCTTACCAGCTGTTGCAGCTGTTTGGTTATGACATGTCTTACATCTGAATCAGTACGGTAAGTGTGCGGTAAGTGTACTGTACGTGTACGGTAAGTGTGCGGTAAATGTATGTCTAGGATGTCCCACCATAAATCTAAATATTTTGTTGAAATAATGGACACATTGATGTACACTCTTTGGGACCAAAGTAACAAAGAAAATAGCTGTTGAGTTTCACAATGTTTGTAGCTGATGATGACAACCTGCTCTACATTGTCTGAGACTATCAGTAGTGGCAGCTCCTACGATGACTTTACTCGTGCTGAGTGAATGGTGTCTGAGAGTGCTCTTGCCTGATGCATTTTTAAAACTCAAATTCATGGGGAAGACAACTCCTAGATTAATAAAGAACCCATCCATAGAGCACCAACAACCTTCAAAGTAGTGCTGGTTTGATGCACAATACTATCGAATATGGGAAAACATTTTTCGAGCGATCTTAGGTAGCTTTGAGAATCAAAAACAACAATTACGAAATGGTTACGAAATGGTTATTTACAGTTTTTTATCCATAATCATTTAGCTATCATGTAAAGAAATCATCAGAGCACAGCACATCAGTGATAGGTACATGCTTATAGCCTGATGAAGGCAAAACTATCCTGAAAATTCATGTTAGCTACTCAAAGTCCTCAAAGCTTTATTCTTGAGTTTACTGTAGACCTATCTCAAGAATCGAAATTGAATATCGAACCCTCCGAGGGAGAATCGAATTGAATTGCTGATTCTTGGAATCGAACCAGCACTACTTCAAAGTACTGTAGAAACGGATTAGATAGTAACGGAAATGCTTGCATTTTCTTCAAACTCATCAAGAAATAAAAGATGATAGTGACCTAACGATAGTGATCCCAAAATGAGAAGACGACTTCTATATAAGGCACAATGGGCGCAATCCCTACAGCGTAACCTACCATGTTCCCCCCCCAACTATAAGACGTCCTATGCACAGGGAAATCCGTGTGCGCCAATTTTCCCCAGGGGGTAGACGCAACGTCTAAATCTCGAGGAATAAATTATTTATGACACCGCTGTGTCTTAGAATTTCGAATGTTTTAAAATAGCTTTCTTTCTGAAAAAATCTGAGTGAAAAGTTTTATAATAATTATTTAATACTTAATATTTACTTTACACCGAATAATCCTACGGCATGTTTGCGTGCCCCTAAATTCCTTATCAACAGCCATTTCCTCCTCTCGGTGCTGCTTTGACCAAGATTAACTTGGGATATCAATCGGTAAGTTTCAGTTTTTAATGGCTTCTGCGACATTCTTTCGTATTACATGTCTGTTTAACTCTCTAAGCTAAGGTTAGTTGTGAATTGGATGCGTGGTTATTGGTGTGAATATGAGTGGTGGATAAAGACACGTATGGCATGTCATCGGCTTGTACCAACATCAAAGTGTTCGTTGATGATCCCTGTAGAATATGCTTTGCAGTGATCATGAAGAGGAGATGAACAGAAACAAAACGCAACATCATGGTTGAAAGAACTACAATACGGTGCCCAGTATTACTTGCATGCTAGTCGGTTTCTTACCCATCTTTTTTGTAGCTTTATTTCGATGTTGTTCGTAAATATAGTAAATACAGTAATGATAGTGGTGATTAACTGGTCGTTTATTTTCATTATGATTAGACCGTCACTAGCAAACCTGGTTCTACAGTATTATCTGATTTGCAAGAGTCCCTCCCCTTTCCATCTGTTGGTAGACAAAAACAACTATTAGTGTGCTGATTGTGATTGTAAATTCGTAACCATGTGAATGTGTAAAGCTAGATGCTACTGTAGAACAGGAGATCTTTGCGTTTTAGATTGTGATATAATTTTGCGAAAATTTATTTTTGCGTTTCTTGCTGCTAGTGTACAGACAATCAATCAAACAAAGAAATATTTGCGTGTTAAATTATTAAGATCAGCTGAAAATTCTCGAAAATGCAAAATTAAACGAATGCAAAAATTTCCTGTTCTGCAGTAGCCTTCCACAGAGAATGTAGCTATGATAGCATGCCTATATATAGGAGGTCAGTTATATACACCTGACATCTATCGAGTAAGCCGGATATCCAATAAACACACTGTCTAACAGCGATAACAATAGCAAGAATAATAGTATAATAATAATAATGACTCTAGGAATGCAGCTCATCGTCTGCTTTGTAATGTCTGGTGTGTGTGGTTGTTACAGCAGCGATAGACGCAGACTAGACTGTCAACGTGCCATCAATCCTCGTCTCATCTCGATAAGTTACTACAGAGCTACTAGTGTAGTAGTGCCACCAACACCTCTGTCTGCCTATCTGTACTATATACACATATACAAGTCATGCAGGGAGACTCCCTAGAGATCTAACACTGCTGATGATGAGAGCTCAGATTCCCAAACTGTCGGATTTCAAATCGCGATTGCTCAGAGGTTTACACACACTGATTCTAGCCACATATTAGTCTACGATAAATGAAAGATACACATCGGAATGTAGGAATGATTGCCCAACCCGTGCCTACACTCATCTTGTCTATTTTACTGCTGAATCTATGCAAAATGAGTTTCTAACACTTTACTTCTCCTCAGAGCCGCTGTTGGCTGGTTATATGAGTTCGAGCAGCAGAATGTTCGGAGGATTTCTGGATCTCATAGCTCTATCGGCTCGGCTGTGGACCGGCAGGCCCGGGACACGCCAAAGTCTTTCAAATTGGAACTCAGTGCCGCCCCACTCAGCAGTTACAGGACAAATACCAGCATGCACTACCTGCTGTGTCAGCTCCATACGTACAGGCATCCCCCTTCCCTCTAGATGAAGCTGGCACAGTCCAGTACTGGTGCAACTAGCGACAGCCAATATCTCTCATGACACAGCTGCTGCTGGTGCATTTTAAAACATATGCATTGTCAATACTGACTAAACACAGGCCTTTCGGAGAATGGCTGATGGGCTCAAGAAAAAAGTTCGAATCTACGAAAAATAAGTGTTGAATGGTTGGTGATAGAGAAGGAGGGATCAGGCAGCTCTATCACTGCTGTTCACGCCGTATCTTATTGTTTTAACTTTAACAACCTTGCCCTGCATACTCTTAGCCCTAAATACAGAGAATCGTGGTTGTAAGGCAACCAGATTTTCAGTCGATTCATTTTGAGATGCCTACACCCGTAGCGTAGTGTAGACAAAATTATAACCCCAAGGATCTTAAACTCAGAAAGAACTATCTCATGATCTTAAACTCACGATATCTGAAGCGCTCGTGTTCCAAGTATTCGTGCTCTCTCGTACTTGGTCATGTAAGGTGTGGTGACTCTTTTAGATGGATCTACTCTTTGACCCTCATGCTGGGGCAGTATCTCCATAGTCATACCCTAAAATACATGAAAAGATTAACCTAGAAGCCACAATATTATACCAATAGAACAATGTATGGATTCAACTGCAGAGCCCTAAGGCCCAATGAAACTGCGAGAAAAAAATTAAGTAGGTACAGAGAGAAGTAGATAAGATTATAGTTTACTTCATCTTGAACTTCGTCCAAATCATCGTCATCACCCTCAAAGTAGTCTTCCTCAGACCGACTAAAACAATGTTTCAGAGTAACAACCATCACCAAGTAAAAAATAACAGAAAGAAAGATGCGATAGCACACGCATGACTCACTTTTCATATTCATCGTCCGCCATGCTTGATTATAACGATGACCTCTTCTCCACGATTATAGCTTTGTGTAGACGTCACTACAATCCGTCATTGTAGTCGCTCACTGAGCCCTACGTTGTCGTTCCGCTGTAGATTCAACTTTATTTCAAATCATCGGCTTTCTGCTAGTATCTTCACCAATCTTTCTTATTTCATCTTAGATTCTATCGTTATTAGTTTAACACTTGTTAGTTATAGGTCCATTCTAAGCCAAATAATTGAAGAATTAGGTTGTGCTAGTCAGCCTCCATTTTTAAAATGGCTTGCGCTACTATCAGTCTCAAACGGAGTTTGGAGTTCGATCCTCTGAGCCCTAGAAGACCCAAAAGGAGACGTTGTACCCCTATGACCGTCTCTCCATCTACTACTTCACCTTCTAAACCACCTTCGGTATTCAAAGAGGCCACTCCGTCTCTCAGCAAAGGTTAGTAGGCTGAAGCGTTCTCAACTCCTTTGTGACTTTCAAGGCTCACTGATTGCTGTTAATACGAACCATAAGTATATGCTATGCTGTTTAGTTACTGGTATATTCTACAGCAGAGATGTGAATGTAGTTTAGTGTAAATTTTCTGTACGGGGCTGGTAATGGTAGGATATATCTTGAGGAAGATGCTCAAGCTCACAGCGTTCTGGTAGACATTTTCGAGTTCGAGAGAATAATAAGCCCACCTCCCCGCATTCGTATGAATTTCAGCATTAAAGCTATACACCCAATGCCTGTGGTGTGTATTATGAGCGGCTCGGGAAACTCTGTAATGACTATTTTTATTTTAAAAAGGAAAGATGAAATACTGGTCTCCCAAAGCAGCACTGAAGCTGATTGGAAATTGGGCAACAAAGCCAGAATAAGCCACAAACTAAATGTGAATGAGTAGCTTTCCCAGCAAAGCTTAAAAGTCTCAGATTCAGCACTCAACGATAACTGAAAGCAAAGTTGATTGATCACACTTGGACTAGGCCCACTTCAATCACCTCCCACACCATCGCAGTTAGATGCTTTATTTTCATTGGATAAGCCTTGAACTTGATCTCATTGAAGGTAAAGCGCTACTTAAACACTCTGCAGGACGGTTTTCGGGTCTGATGGGAATGAAATTATGTTGGAAGGTTGACATTTTCAGTGGAACATCCCAGTGAATCCTCGTTGTGAATGAGTTCTCTCTGATTTGGTACATTTCATTTATATCTTCTCTGCAGAGCAACTGGCCGACAGTATAAGAAATGAAATCAAAAGGCTTCAGCACAGGCGACAGCTTCCTCACGTCTCTCTATCCTCATCATCACAGTCGGACTCAGGCTCTGACACAGAACCCACCTCAGCCAAACAGGCATCACCCACCCGTAGCCAAAAAGATAACGCTCCACTCTTTACATTCAAGTGAGCATTGCACCATTCCATATCAACTCCGTGAGCTGCTAGACACCTGTTTCTTCTCAGTTCTGATTTACGGCTGCTATCCATGGCATTACTTGTTCTCATCACCAGTTCATTCATTGCCTGCTGTTGTTATCAAAGTGCTAATGTATTGTCTTCCTACACGAGTCTTTGTCTCTCAATGCTCTGCAGTGGTTATGGCTTATTGCCTTCTGCAGTGTAGACGGCATCCATTCTCCATGTAGTAGTAGTAGTGGTAGTGGTAGTAGCAATAGTAGTAGTAGTAGAAGCTTGTGTCGCTGCCTATAGGATTTTTACACCATGGCAATTTTTTTAGGCAGATGACAGCACTGTGCGAGAGGATGGTGAAGGATCGGACCGACCAACTACGAGAGGAATATGACAAGGTGCTTGCCAACAAACTTGCAGAGCAGTACGAGGCCTTCCTTAAGTTCAACCACGATCAGATTCAGACACATTTCTCACGCAGCAGCGACGCCTCCTGTTAGTATTGCCCCGTCCCTCTTGCCCACCCCCCACTCTTGCTCTCGCCCC
>ERZ1740065.2508-NODE-2508-length-11415-cov-12.748415_pt1 | contig 11415 bp, 8 predicted proteins | sample MGYA00581738_ERZ1740065 | MGnify/ENA primary metagenome ERZ1740065 (study PRJEB43018, sample SAMN04849749) | marine metagenome | isolation source: floating plastic debris | place: Pacific Ocean | collected 2008-09-01 | study: EMG produced TPA metagenomics...
AAGAACTGTTTCAGTTGCTGTTTTACCTAATTTTACGCAGAAGTTAATGCAGACATGTTGTTCATTAGAGGACGCCATTTTGAAGAAATCCGATGATTGCCGCCAACATGGTCCCATGTTCTGTGAAGTATTTCGAGATTAAATGACCTCGAAAGAAAGCTTTTGAGGCTATGAGTAGCCAATATATCACTGCTTCGCATCGCATACACGTGCTTTGGAAAATTCAATGCACATTTAAATACCACGATCAGTCCTGGAACTTTCGGATCAGACCTCGTACTCATTAGTTTCATGCTGTATATGTCGAACGTGTCTAATATATAAGAAGCTTGGTCTGCATAGCTCTCACACAAGCTACCAAAGTACAATGGCATCTTCAGCATCGCCTTTGAGCGTCATGATCAGTCAGAGATAGGTCAATGGATAATATTTCTGATAGTATTGGTCCACCAGCTTTCTCGTTTCTGTGACATCTCTTAGTTTATGAATGGAAAAATAACAAGCTGGCAAACCACTGAATCACAAATCCTGTGTGAGATAGAGGATTGCTGTTTATGAGGTGGTAAATCTTGTCTCCTACAACATTGCAGGACAGTAGACCGGACCAATAGAATGCATCAGAAAGCTATGATCCGATTATTTTGATTGCACAGCCCTTTTCCAGCGGTCATTTGGATTGCTTTGATGCGTTACATACCATCGTACGGCTCATTGTATGGGCTGGATTATTAGGTGGTAAAATCTGTGGGAGTTAGGAGGTTGATGTTTCACAGGTAGTAAATTCTGTGTGAGATACAAAACTGCTGTTTCACAGGTGGTATAATCTGTGTGAGATACGAGACTGCTGTTTCACAGGTGGTATAATCTGTGTGAGATACGAGACTGTTGTTTCACAGGTGGTAAATTCTGTAACAGGTGGTGTTTGAAAATAGAGGTGGCAGCTTTGGGCTACGGTACATAAGTCAAAACCTCATCCTCTGGTGCGGTGGGTGAAGAGACATACACGGTAGTATTATCGCAATAAGACAATTGCTAATCTTACTTTCACCAACAGAACTCCAGGTAGCATTGACATTGACTTCGCGCTCAGCCCTCTCAGGTGGCTCCTGATGGGAGAGTTGGGAACTTAGCACAGTTTGCTGATGAAAACACATCAGATGATTTCCGCTGCATATATGGCATTTTAGTCGTCTATAACAATCTGATTTTATGTGGCCTTTGCAAGCGCAATTAAAACCTTAGGTTTCGAGGCAGTACAGGAGGTTTCATCTTCAGATTATTGAAATCTGCGACTTTTTTTCCATTTGAGGTTGGCAACACCGGAATGAGTGAAAGCGAGTGTCTCAGCAAAACAAACCGTCAGAGATTTGATGCAGTCCGCCTGCTGTTTGCAGTGTAGGAAACAGAAGTGCCTCAATAGGTTCTTTCCACAAAACATGTCAGCAAGCTGTGATAAAAGATTGATGACATGTTCTCTCTTTTCGTGTGGCAATCCATTCTTACTACGTATTAATACACATGTTGTGCTAGTAAACCTAAGATAGGCATAGTTTGATTCAGTCGAGGATGGACACGGTCTTGGTTTCAATGTCAAGGTCATATAACATGACCTATAGTTGAGATTTGTAGCTGGATGGGCTCAGAATGAGCTCAACTGGTTTTAGAATAGGGATTTGTCTCATCCTTCCATTTCCTCCCATTTTTCATCCATTTGGTGATGATAAGTACCCATCAAACCTTTTTCCACTTTTTCACTGCAGTGTATCTCAGGTGCGTAAATCTAGTGGTTGGTCTGTTCATGGAGGCTCAGTACTGCAGTGAATTCAAAGACAAGCCGTAAATTTCAGTAGAAGCTCGAACAAAATGTTGCTTACAGATCACTGTCAAATCAAAGTAATTACCGTCTATAAACACACCCGACCTAGCGCCTGTGTCTCTGCAGCTATGAGATCAGGCTCCTTGTAAACAGTTTAGTGTTTTCCTGTAGCTGTCATCGTAGCGAGTTTTAAAATCTCCCATCGCAACCTATCCTATCCTATCTTCACTCCCTCAGTTCTTTAGCCGTAGCACACCCTAGCACACAGTAGCCACTTCAGAGTCGGTAGTCATAGTCATCCTATCATAGCCGCGAGTAAGCAGCTAATCCTCTTAGTCAATTAAAATTTAGCCATCAGTTCCCACACAGGCATCTGCTGCTGGCTCCTTGCTGTCGGCTTGTTTCTTGGCCTCCTATTGGGCTAGAACTCTGCCCCTTTGTCTGGTCTAGGCAGATCGTGAGTCTGGTGTCTATGCGGTCCTTCGATCTTCTACTGACCTACATTCTTGGGACCACCACCACTCATTCTGTCACAAGTAGCTGCTCAATGAGGCTGCCACTGCAATCGCTCACTCCAGTTCAGCAGCGCATTTCGTGCTTCAAGCACATTTTCTAACTAATAGCCTGTCACTAAGTGGCAAAAGGTACGTTTCTTTGATATAGTTTTCACGTAATTTCATCATGGTGTAAAATCATTTTAATCATCATCTCATTTCATCAGTCGTCATGGCAGTTGGCAGTTGGAGGAGAAATAGATTCCCTATACCAATCAACTAACACCAGTAACACTTCAACCCATTAGTGACGGCAGCTACAGTTATGGCGACCATTGAACCATGAAAATGGTAATGCAGAGGAGATAACTCCTCCCATCAGATCGAGCGTGGTGACTGGAGTCAAATTTTGCTCATTTGTGCACAATGATGAGAATACGGATGTTATGTATCGAACTTCCAATGATGCATTAGGAACATCTAGGTTCAACAGAGAAATGCCAAATATTATGATCAGTGTATTCTCAGTAGCATCGACAACCGCGTGATGAGGACATGTTTGCCGGCTGATCCATTCAACTATCCCTGGCCATGCTCAGAGGGTGGCAGAACACAGTGATCCTCTTCATTGCAGTACAGAGGCCAATGGCAGTTATGGGGGCATGCACCAGCTGTAAGAAATTCAGTGATCATCAAGACTGAGTTACACTTGACGTATTTTCAGTCAATAACCATGCAAGCAGCACACTTCTTTCTATTTCTCACTCATGCCCAACACATTCAACTGTTTCCAGCTACTTCCAGCTCGATTGAATGTATGCGCAGACACTTCTCCACAAAGAGCTATCAGATTACATATCTAGCTCCTCCAGAAATAGGCATATCGTTGCATCCTCAGGAATTCCTGATAAAGAAGAACGTTCATTGATGGAGAAGAGGTGTGCTACTTACCGATGATAAACTAGTTGACCATCGGTGTCAACATAGGCATACTTTCGCCTTCTGTTACGCGCTGTAGGCTTTTTAAACAGTGAAAAGTCTTAGATTATGAGTTTTGGCACTTACCGCCAGCTTCCCTGCTATTTAAGTCCAACAGAAATGTAAGTAAATGTCCTATTTTCATGACTAGGGAAACATCAGTTTAAACTCAGATCATGACGAACAATACGTCAACTTAACTTACCAAGAGCAGCACCAACAAAGAAACTCAAAGCGAGGACAACCACAGCCAGTTTCATGATATCAATGTAGAGGTCCCGGTGTAAGTGAGACTTCCATGCCCACCTCTTTGCCCCTACATCGGTTCAGGAGGGCCTGGAAGTTTTCATCATGCGATCGGAAAACCTCTTCATTGGTCTCCCCAGCTCCCATAACGACGATGTGGTCGGCCACGCACTTTGCGCCACTCAGGCCATCTAGCGCTTGGTGTAGTCATCTATGGAAGATCGCGGCTGGCAAAAGGTAACCGTAAGAACTGATACCTGCCGTAAGGTGTATTGAAAACTGTGCGCACGCTTGAGGTGTAATCTAGCTTCACGCCTCATTGGCCAGATTTCAGTTCCGTTACCGAGAACACCTTGCATTCCGAAGCATGGGCAGTACGTCATCAATGGTGCCCATGAAATATTATTCTCGCTGAGGGGTTTTATTGAGCTTCGAGGTATTGATGCATGGTCTAACCTTACTGTTTGGCTTCTGTGGAATCACCAGGTTGACTCCCGTTCCGAGGGCTCCCCGACGCTGCATATTGCCTTCTTCTGCTCCGTAGACTACAGTTCCTGTTTCAACTTATCCATGACAGCAAAAGGGAACTGCCATGGTGGGCTGACCAACGGCCAGGCATCTTGAGAAACTGATAGGTGCTGCTCTCCCGGCAGAGCGACGATTGGGTTCACATCAAACGCATCCGCAAACTCTGTGATCACGGGCTCACTCATGGCGGTCGCCACTACGTTGTTTACCGCGATTTCCCTGTTGCTTGACACTAAGCCCATGCGCCCACTAGCTCGTAAACCAAGGATCAATGTAAGATTCTCCCTCACAATCAGGAAGTTTATCCTGTATTTCTTACCATCCTTGGTATTCCTCATCCGTACTGCAGCCTCCCCAACCAGTTTGACATTGTTCCCATTCCACGAGGCATTGTGGATACTGGTTGTAGCTCAGCTGTCATCGGTAGCAGAGAGCGTGGAAGGATGTTTTTCTATGTTTCTCGGATACTCTGAGCCAATCTCCTCCTTTTAAAGCTTTAACTATGCATAGTTGAGCAGCTCCTGTTTGCCTGCTGCTGTACATATGGTACACTTGTGTTTCCGCACTGCTTCCATGTAAATCACTCCGCTATTTGGCGAACCACCGTTATTGTCTGGATCCAATAATTGTAAACATGCCATTTTTGTGGCCATTGTGGCAGAAATGAGCAACGTTATACTTTCATGGGCTATGTGAGACGTAAGACAACATGAATCAATACCATGAGACATTAATGTCATACTATGAGACGCAGAGATAGCATCTCTATAAGTTTCATATCCAATCTGGATGCTGAATTGCAAACTAGACACACGGTTGAAACTCGGCACTAGCCAAGTTTCAACTATACATCTTCACTGAACATTCACGAGTGAGTGGAGTTGAGGTAATGTTTGCATTCTGTGCCAATCACCTAGCGAGGTTGCACTTCACATTTCAATGAAATGATGCCAAATTCTATGCATTCTGGTTTTTATACCAAACCAGGAGAAGGGAATAATTCTTATGAATCTCTCAAATACTGGAAAAGGACCAAAAAGCCTCTCTATCAGTTACATGTAAACGATGGATGGTCTTATATTGGTCCCTGGATCTGTTGACAAAACTTACTCTTGTTATGGATGAGCGGCTTTCGAGCTCTAGTTTCTGACAATTGAAAACCAGAAGCCAGAAGTAGCACTGACTCTAAGCTACTGGAAACCGTAGCCAGAGAAGAACACACCTGCAGCAGTTGCTCCTATCGACTGTGAACAACAAATCGTGGCAGTTCCTCACCAGTGCAGCGTGAATCAAATCTTCTAAGTGAAACTCAAAACTATTTCTCTACCTCTTTGTTAGGGATTCTCTCTTAGGACAGGCTGATGACAACACTGAACCCACTATGAAGTGGTGCCTCAAGCTGATTAGTTTGTAGAAGCTCCACCAGCAATGCTCTCTCACTGGGAACATTCATTGAAACACATTTTTCTAACGCAAAAAGGATCATCGCCTTGTAGTACTGTGTGTCTGTTATTCCACTAAATACCGCGTTGCGAAAAAAATGAAAGAAGAAGTGATATGCACTGGCATGAGTGCTTGTGAAAGGGAGAGATCATGTTATGATCACAAGTTTTCCCACTATCTGATCGAAATATAGAACATCCCGAGAAAAGCCAAAGGGATTCAAGCCACAGCATGAAATTCCCCGATGTCCCAAAGTCTATGCTGCCACACCCTCAGAAAAGCAGCAGCGATCGAGTGAAGGAATAGAAAAAATGAATGCATTCTATATGCAAAATGCGTTCGGTGAAAGCTCGACATGTCGGCATTTTACGAAGGACAAACGCTCCTCGTTCTGTAATCTGATTGGATGAATTCAACTGCAACGCGCTAGCCAATCACATGTTACCTGTAGCTTCCGTCACTAAAGGGTTGAGTGTTACTGGTGATGGTTGAGTGGTATAGGTAATTCATTTCTCCTCCAAATGCCAACTGCCATAAAAACTGTTAAAAATAATGTGATGATTAAAATGGATTTACAGCATGGTATGATTACATAAAAATAATATTAAATTTTGCCACTTAGTGACAGGCTATTGGTTAGAAAAATGTGCTTGAAGCATGAACTGCGCTGATGAACTTGAGAGAGTGGTTGCAGTGTCAGTCTCACTGGGTAGCTACTTGTGTCAGACTGAGTGGTAGTCTCAAGAATTTGGATCGGCAGAAGATCAAAGGACCACCTTGGCACCAGATCTAAGATCTGCCTAGACCCAAGGCAAAGTCAGCCACCCCAAGACAACAAGCCAGCCAGACCACAAAATGCCACCAACAATGCCTGCCAAGGATTATCCGATTGTAGATGGTGTGAGAGTGTGGATTTGAGTGACCTACAGGCTGAGGGAGGAATGGATGGAGATTAGAGTGAATGTATGATAAGACCAACCAGACGCTCTTGCAGTTACAATATCTAAAGCTTGTCAATGATTGGCTTAAGTTTGCACAAGAAGAAGCATTTGGCAGGCTATCTGTTCTTTCGCTCATTCGTTCATTCATTGCAGTTTTTAGGAGCGAGCATGTGGCAGGCCTTTTAGAGATACATTTACTAGTACTGCAATCTTTCCACTTCGGCACAGCCATTCATGACATAGGCCAATTTCTGCCATTTTCAGAACAAAAGCATGTCAGTGTTATGCTCGCCGTCAAATTCCCAAATTTGTCGTATAATCTTTCCCAATACACATAGCATTTAGGGAAAGATACATAATATGGTGATGAGAAAGCAGTGGGTAACCGATCACTGTGTTTCAATGCCATGAGTTGCAAACTGACCGCAATCGATACATAAAAACTTGTTTAGTTTGGTGCGGAAGCTTGAAGCATCTGCCACCGCAGTTTATGAAACCAAAAATGCTTCGGAGCTTCATGCTTTCAAAATGCTTCAGCTACATGGAAACAGCTTGAGAATCCGTCGTTGAACTCAGGCTATGCTTGCTTCTATTTTCTGACTAGAGCTGTTGTCAGCGCACCCCATGATTGGTGATCTCTGATTTTCTGAGGGGTTGTTTGGCTAAACATCTGAGTACAGTTGAAGCTTTCGACTTTGTTCAATACATGGAAACACAGATCGCAGGAGTCAAAACCTATCTAGTGAGAGTTGGCTGCCTATCAATAACTGCACGCACTGACAGTTTATTAGACCAATCACAACGCCAGTGATTATAGCTATATAGTGAAGTGATTGAGCTTGAAAGTCTCACTTACACCAGAACCTCCGCTTCGATATCATGAAACTGACTGCGGCTATCCTCGCTTTGAGTTACCTTGTTGGTGCCGCTCTCGGTAAGTTAAGTTGGCGTATTGTCTCTCATGACCTGAGGTGTCCTGCATTCAACTGATCAGAGACCGTATTCATTGTCGCGCCTAATAAACTCTAATGTTTCTTAAGTCATGCAAATGAGACACTTACTGACGTTTTTGTTGGACTTAAACTGCAGGGAAGCTGGTAATACGTGCCAAAACTCATAATCTAACACTTTTTACTGTTTAGAAAGCGTGCCTATGTCGATACCGATGGTCAACTGGTTTATCATCAGTACGCAGCACATCTCTTCTCCATCGATCAATGTTCTTCTTAAGCAGGAATTTCTGTGGATGCAATGATTTGCCTATTTCTGAAGGAGTTAGATATGTAATCAGATCGCTCTTTGTGGAGAAATGTCTGCTCATAAATTCAATCTCACTGGAAGTAGCTGGAAACATTCAAACATGTCGGGCACGAGTGAAAAATAGAAACAAGTGTGCTGCTTGCATGGCTATCAACTGAAAATATGTCTCGTGTAACCCAGCCTTGATGATCACTGAATTTCTTACAGCCAGAAGATGCCCCCAGCCTTGCCATTGGCTTCAGTCCTGCAATGAACAGCGTGGTATCTGCTGGCCCCCATACTTTGCAGATGGCCTCAGATAGTTGAATTGAGCATCCGGCAAATGTGCCCTCGTCACGCGGTGGTCGATGCTACTGAAAATACACAGATCATAATCTTTGACATTTCTCTGTTGAACCTAGATGTTCCTAATACACCATTTGAAGCTCGATACATAACATCCGTATTTTCATCATTGTGCAAACACGAGCAGAGTTTGACCCCAATCACCATGCTAGATCTGATCTGTAATAATAGTTTCATGGTTCGATGGTCGCCATGACAACTACAGGAAAATGCTGAACTGTTTACAGGGAACCTGATCTCACAGCTGCAGAGACGCAGGCACTAGTTCGAGTGCGCTTACTGATGCTAATTATTTTGACTCAAGGTGATCGATAAAATTTAGTGTGAACCTCTACAGAAATCTATGGCTTGGTTTAGACTTGACCGCAGTACACAGCCTCTATAAACAGCCCAACCACTAGATTTACGCACCTGAGACACGCTGCAATAATAAGCAGAATGGAAAAAGCACAACAGAAGCTACTATCTCACAGCTATAGGGTGACGCGTAATATGGAGAGAAAGTAATAACAAGAGGAGGTTAATACTGTTTACATGAGGTAATCATATGCATTAAATGTGAAATAAGTCAAATCTGTGATTAATCAAACAATGCAATTTAATGGCTTTATATTGGATGTGTCATAGGGATGTTCGGTGGTTTTGCCACCAAATTACACGTGTCCTTCGCAGGCGCTCTAACGAAAGAATAGCTGGCGGGTGCGCTCATACCGAGAGGAGCAGCGGCTTTCATGTTCAATTCAACACCAACACGGAAGCCAGCAGTATCCACAGCTTTCAGGTAGCGATTGAGCTCGCAGGAAATCGTGCTGACATATGTTCTATGCCACATCCTTGTCAATTTCTTCACACTGCCAGGTTCTGCTGTAGGCGGATCCACATCTACCATACCTCTGACTTAATGCTCACTTCAATTTGCTTTAAGACGACCTCCAACCCTCAGGATACCATCATCATTGAGAAACACGCGGAGGCCGGGAGTGGCGATGACCTGGGAATGCATAACCCTCTTTTCAGACGAGCAATTTCCGCGGTATGTGGAGTATAGTTCTGTTACGAGGCTGTGTGTTTTCCGGGTCGTGGGAGGTACTGCTAAGATCACAGAATTCGGATTGGTGTCCAAGATCAGTCACCTGGTCAAGCAGTCAGTGAGGAGTGGTTAGTAGGGGCATAGCATTAGATGGCATCAGTGAGGTTTAACAAGCTAAGGGAAAACCGCTGCAGCAAAAATCTATGGGAGAGGGGCTCACGCAGCACGTCAGGAGTGAAAGGAAGCCAACTATTACTAGTTCTTCATTTCCTTAACAAGTAACATGTTTGCTTGTTCAAGAAACCTTTCAGCTATTTACTCCACAAACATGGAAACTTAAGGCTGGGCCGCACTAGCCGTATTTTTATCCGTCAGTCATGGATTGCACACATTCCTTTCTATTTTTAGCTGGCAACCGACAACTTTTTCTGCCTCAAGCAACTTTCAAAATGTTGGAATTTTGAGCGGGAATTTTCGGTAAAGTGTTTCTTGATTGGCTGCTGAGTTTCCGGAAAATATGCAATTGTCATTAGGCTTTATATGGGACTGCATTAGCGTCCCATAACATTCCGAGAAAATCGCTGATTGGCTTTCCAGATTTTTACAGCCAGTTCGTTTACGAATTATGGACGCTAGTAGCGTCTAGTGTGAACGCTGCTATCGTTTACGGCAAACTGTCGTCCGTGACTAACGGATGAAAATACGGCTAGTGTGGCCCAGCCTTTAATGGTCCAAAAACCAATCGACATCTGTAAAACAGCTAAACATCTGACCAGCCCTGCCATCGCTGACTTTGTTAAACCTCCCTGATAGCCTGGTGAGAGAAGTATTGCAGTATCTCATCCAGTGAAGAACAGCAGTGTGAGAACTCACTATCGTATCCATTACTATTTCTATCATCGTTATTTGTCATTGCTATTATTAATATCACTATCATTATTATTGTATTTTAGGAACACATGCATACATACCTCCAGAGTCGTTCAGCCGAAGTAAGCTAACCAAATCTGCAGACGTCTGGTCGTTTGGTGTTACCATACTGGAGACTCTCACTAGTAAGTCGATAGAACATGATCACCGTCCAGTATTACTGCGCTCGATATCAAAGGAGTTGGGCAATTAGGAACTGGGAAGCCATATTGATGCAAACTCTGGCGAGACAATCGCTGACTCAAAATAGAACAAAATGGTGCTTTAACATATGTTCTGCTTTATGTACAAATGAAAATTTCCAGTTCAAAGTTGAGTGTACTCTACCGCTGCATGGGTTTGTAGCTACATGAGCTGCTGCCACACACAAATGCTGTGTTTATGCCATGACTCTATGCTGTAGCACGTTTTATCCAAGCATAAGTTCTAGTTTGGCTCCTTATGTGTGTAACATGCAGGAACTAACGTCTGGGAGAGTTTCGTACGGAATACAGGATTCGTTACGCCCAACAACTTCAGAGACAAGACACTTCCTAAAATTATGAAGCTACTGAAGGGAGACGAACGAGCTTTGGTGTCGGAGATGCTACGATACGAGCCGACAGAACGACTCCTTAGTGGACAGATTTTCACGAGGCTGTCAGTGATGCTGTGAGATATCGTGTCCGTATGAAGAAGAAGCGATGCAGGTCCTGTCACTAACTGACTTATCAATGGAGGGTAAAACAAGCAAGTCTTCACTATCGGGTAGAAGGACATGGAAGCTCCGCCCAGAGGCACTGCCCATAGGCTAGAGAGTTGTCCTAAAACCCTAAAAGTATCAACAGAAGATGGAAAACCTCTATGCAGATCGGACAACTACTACTGTTCGCCTTCCATGTAATACTTTCATGCTTCCTAAAATGTGCGATGTACTATCTGTCATCATAATTGGATTTTAATACATTGAGCTAAATAGAAAGAAGTGAGATGGAATCGGAGAATGAGTCAGTGTTGCCGACCCCACGACATTTTGAGCTTTTGATGAGCTAACTCAGCAGATTGGGTCATGTAATTTCGGTCTGCATGCATCACAATCCCACCACAGTCCCACCACAGACCCACCACAGGCTTCCAGAGACTGAAGAATTGTATTCGGTAAGCAGTAATGTATTGAAATACAGCCCATAATGGTGAATTAGGTTTCGAGGTGTATGGGGGTTTCATCTTCAGATTATTGAAATCTGCGATTTCTTTCCATTTGAGGTTTGCAACAGTGGAATGAGTGAAAGCGAGTCCCTTAGTGAAACAAACCGTCGGAGATTTGATGCGTCCGCCTGCAGTTCGCAGTGCAGGAAACAGAAGTGCCTCAATAGGTGGATTCGCGACATGTGTTCCACGTATCGTTTGGAACCACTCGATAGC
>ERZ1740065.2510-NODE-2510-length-11411-cov-12.491018_pt1 | contig 11411 bp, 7 predicted proteins | sample MGYA00581738_ERZ1740065 | MGnify/ENA primary metagenome ERZ1740065 (study PRJEB43018, sample SAMN04849749) | marine metagenome | isolation source: floating plastic debris | place: Pacific Ocean | collected 2008-09-01 | study: EMG produced TPA metagenomics...
AGAGCTGAATGGAACTTGATGCTGTCAGTGCAGGAATATTTGAGTGACTATCAAACTGACAAGAAGAAGCTGCCTTATTGCCAAACGCCTTCACACGGTAACATGAAGATAAAATGGTATTGGGTTGATGTGAATGCCAAAATCAACTAGCAATCAAAGCTGTTCTGACTGAGATAGCTGAGGCTTTATCTGTCATGTCTGACAGTGTTGGACAAACTGCTGTCTCTCAATTCGTCTGCAGAACACCTGCAGTAGGCATCAATTGGCACATGGCAGTCTACAACAACCACTGCACTCCTGGCAGAGGTGTCCCCAATGAACTTGCAGGGAGAGGTGATCAACCACCTTTGATGGTTCCAAATGGAGTACCATCTACAGAGGATGCCACTGAAGTATATTCAGGGAGCTTGCAGACTGATTACCCAGATTTATAAATAGAAAGTTCATTGAACGTTGATAGTTGATAGTTAATCGTGTCAACTCATGAGGAGCTAGATTTGTAGCAAACGGCAGCACCAGCAACATCAGTAACAACATCTAATCAACACACATTTTCAGCTCAAATTTGAGATTGAAAACTGTGAAGTCAAAGATTTCAATTTGAAGGGGCCGAATTGAAAATTAAATATCCAAAGGTGACCTGATTCAGCAGATGCAGTTCAGATTCTGATAGCTGCCTATTTCCCTGCCCTGAAAGGTCTGGAAGTTTGAAGTTTTCAAGTTTCTGTTTAACTCATTTGTTGCCACTCCATCAAAAATAGTCTATTGTACTGAATGAAAAAGAGATACTATTCTGTATAGATGTATTATTAAATAATTGCATAGGAAACTGAACAAAGCTTTTTGCCCACTTCTGGGCATGGGCAACAGCAGGATGGAATATTGATGATAGATTTCTGTGTCTAGAAGATATCTTGAGATTCTTAGAAACTATTCTTGAACTAATTCTTTAAGAACTCCTCAGGAACCGTTACGAAGTATTGAAAAACTCTTAACACTTCTTCAAGATATCTTACCTTGAATAGCCAGATTATTAGGTTTTTTTCTACTGTCAGTCGTACCGGTGTCAGTCGTACCGGTGTCAGTCGCACTGGAGTCAGTCGTACCGGTGTCAGTCGCACTGGAGTCATGAGCACCGGTGTCATGAGCACAGGCGGTACACAGGTGCTACACTGGTGCTACACTGGTAGGACAGGATACTAAGTGCGGAATAAATTCGGACATGCTGCCTGTGTAGCAACGATGTAACACTGGCAAGTGACGCAGAACCATAATACCTTAGGTTGGGAATGCTTTCCGTTATCCATAGCATCAACGACGTCCTGCACAGACAGGGGTGTTGTGGTCATCAGCACAGCCTTCTGTCTGCTGACACTAGAGAGCAGTGAGATCAGCAGGTGCTTGTTTGACGGGTCGTGGTTGGCAAACTTCTTTATCCTGTTGAGGGCCTCACTAGCATCAATGAATAACAACCTTGGATCCCAGTTCTGTAAAGACAAAAAAGAAAGAGGTCATGTCACTAAAATCTTTGTGGGCCAATCTCATTTCAGCTAATGTTAATATCAGTAAGCTTAATCCGCACGTAGAATAGTATGAAATGAGTATTAAACAGTACATATTATCTGTGCATTTCTGTCCATTGGAATAAACATTTTGGGAATCTTCTTGCCTTATCTTTACCTTTTGAAATAAGCATGGATGAGATCGAAAGATCCTTGCAAATCTTCTAAACGGGAATAATTTATGCACAAGCAGTTAAATTGTATAATGTCTGGTATCATTGAGATATAAATAAGATTCCTGATTCTGGAATATTAGTTCACCTGTTCATTTTCCTGTCAATTGTTGCACACACTCGCCACAGATGCCACACATGCCACACATGCCACACATGCCACACATGCCACACGTGCCACACATGCCACACATGCCACACACAAACATCTATAGGGAGAATTACAAAGACCGTTCTTGCCATTACGATGCAATCAATGAACTTCTGGTGAAGATAAAGATGTTGGTAGGAATTGTCAGCAAGTTTTTAATTTTCCATTGGTAGGCACACTGGTTTCATAAGCCTTAGTCTTACGCCCATGCTAGGCAGGTAGCACGTCAGTACTAGATTTTTTGCCCGGTTTTTGCTTTGGATTTGGAGCATCTTTTTGCTCGGATCTGTTTGGGTTTGGCGCATTTTGGGATGCAAAAAAGCCCGCGAATATGTGAATCAGGTTCTTAATGAGTTGGGTATGCGAGTGATGGTGAGACCAAAGAATATTGTCAATGAAACTTTTATTGAGGAGATAACATAGCAGTTTACACAGCCCATTCATACTGCAGAGCAGTCATCCACAGCTTTATTCAGAGATAGCTCACGGTAATCTAGAAGCATTGTCTATAGCCAGCCATGCCAGTAATAAATCAACCAAACACAAAAGAAATCGTCGTAAAACCAGCTGTTCTTCAGCAGATATGCTTAGTTATATCGCAGCATATTCACAGCTCATGTAGGGTCTCACCTTATCCAAAAACCTCGGAATTGAGGCTTTGATACATGTAAATAATTTTTAAAGGCCCCAATCCCGTTTTATCGATGGTAGACCGTCCATATCCTGATTCTCAAACTACTCAATAAGTCGAGGAGCAGCCATTCTGTAAGCTCCAATATTTAGCTGATTTCTAGTTATACCACCTTCGTACCCTATTCCTTCCTAACTTATTCCGAAGTTATTCCTACGATATTCTGAAGTTATTCCTATACTATTCCTAAGTTATTCCTACGCTATTCCTAAGTTATTCCAACGTTATTCCTAAGTGTTGCAATATTTATTGACTGGTACTAAAATGGAAAAAACAGCAGACAAGCTCCATCCGTGAAATTCCGTGATTCTGATCCCGACAAAAGCTCACTACTACTACTAGTAATGGCGGCCAAGTTGCTAGTATATAATTGGGTTGCTTGGCAATCATGCGTTCCAATCAGCGAATGACACTTGCTTTGTAACCCCGGACAGTTACCGAGCCGCGTAAAAGCATATCATATACTCATGCTCGGGTTTTCATAATAACCGGGCAAATCCGACCGAGCGATAACCAGGCAGTGTAAACGCTACTTCGGTCTTAAACAGTAACCTCTACTATATTACAGAATCATTCGATTGGCCATCTGCAGTAATAGATGGACCATCTAGACTTCTTCAGTGATGACTGCGAGAACAGCTGAATGGAGCAACTGTGGTTGGGAGGTTCGCACTAGTGCTGCATTTCTTCAAAATAATTAATATCGATTAACCTTCGGAAAAATATTTTTAATCTTGATTTCATCTTATTTTAATCTTGCCACCACAAACTAGTTCCTGAGTGACAAAATTCACAACAACATCATCACTACCAACTGCAGCTGACGCTACATCACTGCAATATCTTTGGTGGGTGATTAGTGGTATCCAACTGCACTGTTGTCAAGATTTCTTAGATAAATACGCTATCATATTGGTCCACAGACCTTTGCAGCATATTATTCTTGATTTATCAGTGAAATTTACCCTCAAAATAGCCAAAAGACTAATCTTGTGGCAAAAACATTAATCTTGGGAGCAATTAATCTTAGTTAATCTTATAATAACTTGATGCGGATGAAGCACTAGTTTACACCATGATCTGCTATACAAGATACGCCGGACTCCAATTCCTAGTTGTCGTGATTTCATGAATGGTATGCGACTATAACTGCCCCTGTGCCCAATCGGAAGTCCTCAGAGCCATACAGCTACACTGGTACTGAGGCCACTCTTCAACCCCTTCCTGAGAGTGAAAGGTGTCCAGTAAGCTCTGGTATTTCTTCTGTCAGGGAGCGGGCGGTGCCTAGCATTCACCGGCCATACAGAAGTATAAACTATCAAAGAACTGAGAAATCAGCTGAGTGTCACTAACGTCGTGTTTTTGAGTTGACCACTGTGGCATATCTACTCCAAGCTGAACAAGAATCTCCGTGACAGACACTTCTTCTCCCACGAATGAGATTTTGTGGTTCACATCGATCTGTGAAAGAATGCCTAGTAACAGGCCTCTTACTGTCATCACTGTCCGCCACTCAGTCAGCAGTTGCTCAATATTTCCCTCTTTATGTGCCGCTTCAGGCACCTGCAAGTAGTAATGAAAAGGGAAACATTTTCGGATGTGTATTTCGCAGCAGTAGTTATCAGCTTCGCACACCTCCAATAGACACTTTCCGCAAACTCTTGCTATTAATGTAGTAAAAGTGAATATGCGGAGAACTTTTTTCATGCCGCTCTCAATGTTCTAAATTACGTTGTCTCACAAAGGCAACGCTGTAGGCTTATGCTCAATAGCGTGGCAATGCTATGTAAAATCTCATTGGCTTTTCACGAAGCAATAGCCTCCATTGCGCAAAATTCTTTACTTATTCTTAAAACGATGCATGCCAAAATTTCAGATGATCAAAGCTTATTGATAGAAACAATTTTGCAGAACAGAGGCTTTTGCTTCCCGAGAATGAGTGAAAATTTCATATAGCTTTGCCACTCTATCTAGCATGAGCTCTGTGCAGCGTCTGATGAGCATTAGGCAAGCTTTTTTATGCAAGCCTGCAGTGAGTGGACACACCTGTGACTCTAGGAGTCTCTAATATACTCCTACACGTACATATACAACTATATGAGTGTGCATCATATACTCACATCATTAGCATGATCTCTCCATCTATGCAGCTTAGGAACCAGTTCCCTCACTATTTCCCTTACTGAGAGACGTCTTCCACCAATCTTCAACTGTCCGTCATCAGAGAAAGTTTTGAGGATTTCTAGCAGATCCTTCTTCTTTTTCTTCTGATCTTCTGACATGCCACCCAATTTTTTCAACATCTGATCTGCTTGCAGTGGTGACAAGCAATCCCTCTTGCACTGGAACATAGAAATAGATGATAAAAAACGCAACCAACTTGATCAACATCCTAAAGTGTGGAGCTGCTTTAGCACTGTCCAACTTTGCGATCTGATTTCGGTCTATTGTAACAGAAGGGTGAACCTCTACTGAAATAGGCTTCCATCTGACCATTTGACTCAATTCATTGGCACTTATTTTGTATAACTTTGTCTGTGTTTGTATATTCTGCATGTCGAGTCATTTAAAAAACATCGATCTTTCTCTACCCAGTAATGTAGTGATGTAGTATGCAGTAATGTAGTAATGTAGTATCCAGTAATGTAGTGATGTAGTGTCCAGTAATTTAATGATGTAGTATCCAGTAAATGTAGTCATGTAGTATCCAGTAATGTAGGGGAAAATAACTTCTTTGAAGACTTTAAAGATTTCCAAATATTTCTTGAATACTTCTCAAGCATTATTGAAGAACTCTTCAATAATTCCTCGGGAGTTATTGAAGAGTTATTCAATAAATCTTAAGAAGTATTCTGGAACTGCCAGAGCAGAAAAATAAACAATTACAAAAGTTTTCAACTTAATAACCAAGTGCATTAAATCTTAATAAGAAATTCTGAATCACACCTACCTTACGTACACTTACGTACCTCTGGTGGCGACTCTCTCTCCTCATCCAGTTCTCTCATCAGGTCACAGGAAGTCAGGCACTTTTCTATGAACGACATGTTGTCGTGTCCGTCTCCGTGACACATGACAGCCAGTACCAGCAGTCTGCTAGAGCTCTCAGCCGTAGCGAACTCTTTGATCTCCCGTATGACATCATCAGCAGATTTGTCCATCACTGTCTCACCTGTCTAGAAGAATGAGTACAGTGATAATCAGTGCTGCATTTTCATCGAGTTATAGATTAAGATTGAGTTAAGATTAATTGTTTAGAAGATCAATGCCACAAGATTAATCTTGTGGCATAAAATTTGACAGTATTTATTATTACCATTCACATTCGGTCGTTTCGATATCTTTGGGTGAAGTTGAGCTTAGCAAACAGAAGGGAAAATAAGTCAAAGGTGGAGTTAAAAGTGATATCAGTAATAGTTAACGACAGAAAAGTTAATGTGCCCAATCCATATGTCGATAGCTACTGGAGCTCCCGGTTAAAACTGCCCCTCCCCCGTAATTCCTCGGAAGATATTTTCGCTGCCAAATTTGAGAGATTGATGTATCTACTATAGCTATCCTGTGGTATATTTGTTCAATCCTGCAGACACAAGCTCAAATGTGGTGCAATCTGAACTTTAGTGGTGGAAGTTCTAATCACAAAACCAGGAAGCCTAGAATCTCAAATATCTATGGTCCCAAAGCTTGCAATTTATATTTGAGGTACTGATGGAGGTCTGATATCTGCAATGAAAATAACTGAATGATGGAGTTCTTACCTTCATTCTCAGCAACTCCTCAAGACAAAGTTTCACGTCTTCCAGTTCGCCTTCATAATCTGGTCGGTTGATGCTGTTACAAACTATGAGTGCAGATCCAGGTTCAGAACTGGCAGGGTAAGTGATTGGTAACGTGTATCTGTACTGTTGACCTAGGTGCCTGCCTAACGATACCGACAGGGGACAAATGAAGAGAACTGATGGATGCGATCGCAATAGGCCGTTCAATGAAGCAAGTGCTTGGTGTAGTGAGCGCATCGGGAGCAATATCTTCTCCACTTCAGTCCTACAAGAATTCACGCTGTGAAGGCTGAGCCACACTACCTGTATTTTCATCCGTCATGTCGCATGTCACATGTCACAGACGACACACATTCCTTTCTATTTTTAGCTTGCAACCAGCAACTTTTTCTGCCGTAAACAACTTCCAGCATGTTGAAATTTCAAACTTTTCGGTGAAGTTCTAGTTGATTGGCTGCCGACTTTGCGGAAAATATACCATTGTGATTAGGTCTTGTACCGTACCGCGCAAAGTCCAAGAAATCGCTGATTGGCTTCCCAGATTTTCAAGGCCATTTCCTTATGAATTCCGGCCGCGAGTAACATCTAGTGTGAACACTACTGTTGTTTACGGCAAGCTTTCGTCCATGAATGATGGATGAAAGTAGGGCAAGTGAGGTCTTTGAATCAGACTCCGCATTAATGCGTTAGAAGTAGAAAAGGTTAAGTTTACCTCAAACATTGCTTGGTTACGATGCACCAGACCAGAAAGTCCGCAGGTAGTGACAGATTCTGCAGTCTATAGTCTACGAACTCAATGGTCTCTGATCCTGACAGAACAATCTGTATGAATATCACCTAGAATGAGAACCGGGATGATATGGTGAGCAGAATGGTATGAATATAGTCCGCCTCTTGATCTTTTATGTTAGCGGCATAGTCTGGGATTTCAAATAAAATTGTTATCAGTTTCAATATTGAATTTAACCACTTTCAGCTAGCCAAAATATTTCATGGACAAAATTTTAAGTATAAAATATGAAAGTCCCGAAGATTTTTTCAGACAAGGCTGTAAGAAATGTATTTTTCAGAGAGTAGTCATCATTCTTACCTGTAGCTAGCCAAGCTAGCATTGGCATTGAGGAAGATGAACTAGTGTACCTTGGGTTTGCCATTCAGAATGCTGAGGTTTGCCTCCCTGATTGAATTCTTGACTACATCATGCACAGAAAGTTTGGGGTCACTTTCTGACTTGGCTACATGCGTTACGTCTACTAGGAATAGCGCGAATGTACCCAAGTCTTTCCGTGTCTGTGGTAAGAGGTATGAACAGAGCTTACATGTTAATATAATAGCAGGGGCGGATCCAGACAGTTATTTGACTGCTGCTGAAATCATCGACTCATAGTTGCCCTAAGGCAGCATCCAAAGCAGATCGTTTAGTGATAGTGATTGAGCAACAATGACAGCTATAGTTTCTTTGTCTATTTACTGACCAACAGGAAATGAAATAGTCTGAATCCGCCCCTGCATCGGTCGAAGATGAAGAAATATATTTAAATATACGTACCGTGGATTCAGATGTCATAGTGTCCACCATACGGTGACAGAGTACTTGGTTTGCGTTTAGATGAATCTCCACGATGTGGTATTGGTTGGTGAAAAAATGAAGTAAATTCAGCAGTTCGATGCTCAATCCTACTTGTGGAATATTGCCAAGTTCGAAAATGAGTCTCGTCGGACACCCAGTTAGGCCAATTTCCTTAGGAGGTACCCGCGCCAGCTGATGAGGAGAGAACCCGAGGCTATTCTCTCTATTCAAAAGTTCCTTTCGGTGGTCCAGCTGTAGGTGCATGAGCAATTCACGAATCACGTCGATCCATTGAAACACGACGAAGTAATGGAGCGGGGTTCCATCACCATATGGACTTTTTGTGTAAAGGGCTTCCTTACAGAGGTCACACTCCTCAACAAACTTCAGAACATCTTTTACAGCATTTCTGTCACCACTCAAGGCCGCCCACATGAGTAGACTGCCTCCATAGCATCCACTACGACTACAACTCGTATCTTCTTTCCCCAACAGAAGGTCAATCCTCGTCAGCTCATCTGAGTGCTTTAAGGTTTCCCTCACCATGTCGATGCAACCGTTACTCGCAGCATAGTGAGTGGCTGACACTCCAACTCCATCTCGGAGTTTGATAAAGTTCTGCTTCTGGTGCGGTGACAACCCATCCAGCAGAGTTCGCACCATAGCAGAAGATCCAGTGAGGTGTAAAGGTGACATACATTTATCATCGACTTTGGTTATGATGAAGTCCCTATCTTGACTTTCGACAGAACTGATGATCAGGTTCGCCATTTCAACCTGGTCCCCATCCGCTGCTATGTGCAACGCTGTCCGACCTTGCCTGTCCCTGCACGTTATGTAGTTGAGTCTCTCATACCCGCCGACCCAACTGAGCAGTCTCTCTCCCTCATCAACATCTCTAACCATGTGGAGAGTCTTTACTCCCACTATTGTCCAGTAATTGATTGGTCCACCATATTTGAAGACATGACCCTCAGCTTTATTCCACATTCTAACAGTTTCATTGTGGTCCTGTTCCAGTGCAATTGAAAGCATTGATTGGAAGTTGGAGCTAGTTTGACCTTGAACTTCACCCTGAATCATATCGTTGGGGACGCTGGCCATCCTATTAAATGTAGACACAGACATATTTTACTTTTCTATCGACATGCAAAGGCATGAAAGAAGCGCAAGTTAGTTCTAAAGCCGGTCGAGGAGAAAAAACTCAGTGTGGAATACAGCCAGCTTAACGGATGCAGATAGGAGAGTAAACTATTAGGAGAAACCAATCTGCTGTACAGGTGAAACTACCAGTTATTGCACCAGGATCTCAAGCAGATATTGATGGATTCCTTGAAAAACCTAGTTTTGTTTTACCCGCTGCCAATCTGACCTTGCAGCAAAGCGATACCAGATTTGAGAAACAGTTTTCCAATTTGAAAATTCGATTTTTCGGACTTTTCTATTTGATTTTTTGTGTCAGTGGCTGCAGCAGCCAGTCTTACGCACATAGAAGCGTGTGGGTAGGTTCCAGAATGTGTTAGAATAGTATTAAATGAATGCAACATCATGCTGGAACTTCAATACACAGTCTTAAGGTGCTTAAGGTGCTTTCACACTGCTGATTTACTCGGCCAAGCAGTACCTGTGGAGTGAAAGCTTAGTGTGAAAGGAACTCTCGGCCGAGTGAAATAGCCTGCCGGCTGATCGGCAGAGATCACTTTTTCAGGGATTGAAAGCTCAATCTGTAGCCGGCAGCCAATCAGAACGCATATTCGGCTAGTGAGCTATCAAAACATAACTTGTATATCAATCGCCGCCAATGTGAAAGAACCTGCTCGGCAGGTACTAATCTTGGCTGATAGCCAAGATTGGTTATCGGCAGGCTCAATCGCCGTAGTGTGAATCCACCTTAACTGGTGCGAAAGCATAGCAATTCTGAGAAATTTTTCTGAGACTGTAGGGACAGACTATATTGCTGCATTAGATATGAACTTGTTACCAATCAGGTGGCTCCAACAGATAAATGGCATTTTTTACTCTTATTTTGGAGTGCGGATCATGCATGAAAGCAGCAATGTTAACTGTGTACTAAGGCCGGCTTAACTGCGGTGAAAGCACACAGGCGCGGTACCGGGCGCATAACGCCATCACTCATGCCGATAGGAGAGTAAGAACTGCTGTGAATTCTTGGTCACTTCTGACTAAATTGGAGTGGATGTAAAATACTCACCTGAATACGCTATTGCAGCGAAGCTGAAGTGGAAGCCGGAATCACAGAATCACCGAATCAGAATTCAATTCATTCTACATTCCGTTAGGATGAACTTCGAGCCTTTCAGACCTACCTCTCCTAAGTCGACTGTGGTGTTTATCAGGGTTAATCCTACTACACAAAATGTATCAATGATAGATGTCAATAGTACACAAAGCAGCGTTATCGAACCACTTGATCTATACGTTGGAACCTATTGATCGCTTTCTTGCAGACAACAAAGGTGCAGGTTTTCAATACAATAGGTAGCAGTCTGTCATGCACACAACTGTAGCTTTGAAATTAACTTACATGACTTGGTCTTTCTGAGCAGCTTATGTCGTGAGACTGCTCATTCAAATCCACATTGTGTATTAATGAGATATTGGAATGCAGCCCACATCAGTTCCGGCATTGTGCCCATACTTAGCCAATACCAACTTTATTCACCCTTCCTTCCTCCATACTACTGGTAGTCAGGTCTTACTGAGTCCATCTGGGGCAGGCTAAGATACATTTCCAAGGCTGTGAAGTCAATTTGGTCCAAACTGATAAGGGAGTGCTGAGACACGCGGCTTGAAATCTAAGCCGGAAGGCGCTAAATCTCCTGTCACACGCTAGTGAAATCAGCAAGGAACAAAGTAATGTGAAAGAGGTGCATTTCATTCCGTGATATAAAATTCATTTGTTGAACTGTCAGTATTCTACTCATGACTGACCCAGACTCATGCTGCGATGTTGTAATCTGTTCAACTGCAACTCGCTGACAAACAGGAACCAATGAACCAATCGAATAATACCTAGCTTTACTATACACATGGGGATTTCCAAACAAGCTGTTACAATGTAAGCTTTGTCCCAGTAGTATTTCAATAGTATTCCAACAATACAGGCTAGTTGTGGTATCCCCAACACCCAGGCACCGATCAATCATCCAGAGAAATCAATTGTATAAAGTTGGTTGTTTAGCCATACGTTAAGGAGAGACGAGATCACTGCTCTGATCATGTACAGGTCAGCTGTACTGTCATAACCATTGCATCTTCTTAAACAGTAACATGGCATAAATGAACAAATAGCACCTGCAACCACCATCACTGCATCAGGAAGCATGGCGTGCGTATTTCTATCTCGGTATGGCCTTCGCAACTACCGTCTATGGCTAATCAGTCTCAGCAAAAGGCACTGCTGGTTTTTTAGCGGATCAGGTCGAATCGGAAACAGAGAACGAGAGGGAAGGAGGGAGGGAGGG
>ERZ1740065.2511-NODE-2511-length-11407-cov-12.079634_pt1 | contig 11407 bp, 19 predicted proteins | sample MGYA00581738_ERZ1740065 | MGnify/ENA primary metagenome ERZ1740065 (study PRJEB43018, sample SAMN04849749) | marine metagenome | isolation source: floating plastic debris | place: Pacific Ocean | collected 2008-09-01 | study: EMG produced TPA metagenomics...
AGTATATCGTATAGTAGTATATCGTATAGTAGTATATCGTATAGTAGTATATCGTAGAGTAGTATATCGTAGAGTAGTATATCGTAGAGTAGTATATCGTATAGTAGTATATCGTATAGTAGTATATCATACGGAAAGGATGGAAATGTAGAACTGTTATACATTTCAATCCTTTCTGCACAACGGCAGCTGACAGCAATGATAGTGAGGCTAGCAGTGAGTCAGATAGACACAACATGTCAACAGCTGAAAGTAGAAAACCATTCCACACTAGTATGTTCCACACTAGCATGGCGCTTATATCTACAGATGGATAGCGTTTTCCTAAAACAAGAAATTGCCAAACGTTGATGCAACGAGGTAGAACTGTAACACCTTTCTCACTACACAGTACCGACTGGAATTTAGTATTGTGCAGTGAGGCTTATAGGGCCTGGCTACTGTTTGAGCGCTGGCCACTATTGGGAGTTACAGTACCTGTAGTCTCAGCATTATGAGGCGGTTCTGTCTCTCCTGGTCTTTCATTTTGTCCTCCATGTGCCGCAGCCTCTGCTGGTCTTGCTTCAGGTCGCGAATGTAGTCCACAGACGCTTTCAGGATCGTACCCTTGTTCTGACGGAAATCTCTGCGGATAAGGAGGTGAGTGAATCACAGCTTTCACCCTTCATTAGACACGGGCGAGTGAACTAGACTTACGGGTCACTGGTGCTCGGCAGCAGAGTACCGAGTTCCTTAATCCTGTCATTGATGTTATATCGTCTCTTACGCTCGACTGCAATACAACTTCACGGCGTCACAGTCACAACGTCACAAATAGTCAACTCAAACAGACAGAGGTAGGGTCTCACTTTGGTTGTGGTTGTCCTTCCTCTGTCTGTCCTTGCACCAGGCTAGGAGTTCGTTGGGCGCGGAGGCTGACGTCTGGTTCGAGACAGGCTCGGAGGCTGGCTTTTCGTGAGGAGCCGTCGATGACAGCTGAAGCAGCATGTTCAGGTCATGATCTGCCGCCGTGTCCACTTGCTCCAGACCCAGTATGTCGCCGAGGATGTCATCAACCTGCCGTTAGAGAGTGGAGTGACAGACCACTGCTCAATCAATCCCACCCCCTCCGCTGTACCACACAAACAATGCATTGGCTCCGCCCCCTCTGTCATCATATCCCACAAACAATAGATTAGTCGCTCTGTCATTAGATTGTAGTGAGAGCGGTCCGCCCCACCCCCCTTTAACACTGTAACAGACTGACACAGATAAGACAAGATGCCCTGTGGCAGACTGATAAAATAAGCCTCCCGATCTCTTGCGTCCCTCACACACACCTACCTCACTGATGCTGCCACAGCTGGCCGCGCTGCTGCTCATCACTGACAGCGGACTGGTGGGGTCAGGCAGGCTGGCCGAGGTGTGTACCACTTTGTGGTGGTTGACGCCCGACACGTGTCCAGGCGAGTTGGCTGCATGCTGTGCGTTTGCCGGCACCGAGTGGGGAGCCATCATCCTTGAGGTCTTCACCGATTCGCTGAGATAATTCTGTATCTGATAATTCCTCTTCTGCTGTACGTGGTACCGCGTGGGATTTAAAAGCCCTGATTTGACCTAAAATCATAGAAGTAAGTGAGCCGGGTAGAAAACTGACCGACGACGCATAAACTACTGCTGTCAACAAAGACAACGCCACTGCGCGTACACAGATGGGGAACATATATTTAGGGAGAATATGAAGTCATAGCTTGGTGGATGCGTGGGCTGGTAGACCCACTGGCCCAAACAATTATGCTTTGAGGCAACAATACACCAGGCTATAAATAGATATCAAACTTGCATCACAACTGCTAACAGTATATCAATTCAGAGGCTATATATAGAGCCGAAATCAGTCAGAAGAATTGGGCAGAAAACGATAATATCCATATTAGAAGCGAAGAGTTGCTTTATGAAGCAGCTGATGTTGATGATAACTACCCATGCTAGTTGTCATCGTCACAAAACTGCATGATGAATCCCACCTCTGCCTTACCATATTACATACCTACTATACCTATGTATACTCTTACACCTGCAATCCCAATCTATCAGTGTGTTAAACCCATAAAAAAAATCTAATACCATGAACATGAGACACGATCAAGTAGGCAGAGGGTAAAGAACTCGGACATCACAGCAGAACCGCATTCAATATGCAAAGGGTGTAAAAGTAAACGAACAAGAAAGTCACCTGTGTAACTTGTTGCGGGATATCTGGTGTGAGGGTTGAAACTGTTATTGGCATATTGATGGCATTCGATGACATTACGGATCTTGAGGACATCGAGCTAGTGTTGTCGTGCCTCTGCTGCTCATCTTGGAGTTGTTGCTTCTGAAGTTGCATTCGAAGGTTGACTTTGAGCGGTGTAGATACATTCTTTACTTCTGTCTTTATGCTACAAGCACAATTAGCCAATGTATAAAGGAATAGAATGGATATCCATTCATTTTATTGTGATATGATGATGGTTTGACAGAATGAACTTACGGTTTTTCCACAAAACTACTGCTTTTTAACTCTCCAAATTGGCCATCATACTCTGGAAGCTCATCAGGACCAAGGTACTGATCGATATCTATCTCTATTCCTGATTCTGACATCATTACACCGACTTTCTTTTCCTAAAAGTTTCGTGAAATCTCTTTCCGTCGACGTCTCAGCTGTTTCTTTCACTTCTCCAGCGGTTATCAACAACCTGGAGGAATTCCTACTCGAAAACGACTACTACTTCACTGCACGTCAATATCGCTGTTCGCGAGACCGTATCATTTCGTGATAGCCTACCACAAATACAGAAATATCCGCGCTATTTCTATCACGAGCGGCGTGTCTACTACTAGCATTCTGTGGTTTCCACAGCTTTCGTTTTGTCTGTGTGGACATCCCCAGTTATTATTTCTTTCCGGCGAAGAAAGAAGCATGTTGCACGCCAAGGCACTGAACTCTGCAACAGATAATGACGGCTACTCGAAGGTGTTTGAGTTGATGAAGAAGAATTTTGATTCTCAGGAAGAATATGAAAGAATGGTGGCTGAAATGAGAAGTGAACTGAGTAAAGAATCACCGATCCTCAATTGTATCACTGTTGAGGAGGAGAATGGGAATGCTTTAGGCTACGTAATATACTGCTTCGGCTATTCAACTTGGGATGGAAAGACGGTAGCTTTGCAGTCGATGTATGTCGTTGATGACAACGAGGACACTATGTTTCAAGCCTTGAATGAACTGAGGAACATGGTTCATCAACTTGCAGATGAGCACAAATGTAGGAAAGTCACTTGGTCCTCGAGCAAAGACTCTAAATTTTCTATTGACCCACGTGTGGTTGATATGACCAGCCTTGAAGGCTGGTACCTGTACCATTTGCCGAACTGTAGGTTCAACGACTTGCTAAAGGTATAGATGATATTTTTTGTGTTTATAACTTTGCTAAAATTAAACATTCAAACTACATGTTTCAGTCTGTGCTCATGACGGTGGCTTCATGATGAAATTAACGGAGGCAAACTGTAGTAGAGTAACATCGTCCTCAACATGCACATGGCGACGTATGTAATGAATCCCAGAAGAAGGGAAAGTTCGCACTGCTTCTTCATCCGAATTTCATGTTACTGTGAATTCATTTAGAAAGGTCTACTGTGCACAGGAAAGCAAGAGTATATAGGGAAAATGTTATTGCATAAACGGTGTTTCACGAATACTCGTGGTCATGGTGCATACTCGACCCCTGGCGCAAATGAGCCTGGCTACCTCCAGGTAGCGGCCAGCCTTTTTGTAGAGCTCAAAGGAGTTTGTTGACGCTGATCAGTTGCCTGGCGAAGAAGGCGAGTAAAGAGACGATGTCCGTGACGTAGAGCTCAGTGGCGAGCGATGTGACCTGATTCCACTGATTCAGAGTGGAGACATTTCCAGTACATACATTACATCATACAACCTTTGCTGGTTGCCTGTACACTGTAACACGTAACAGAATGCTGTGAACATCAGCTTGGCACTCTAGAAAGCAGATGCTGACCCCAGTAGTCCAACTTCCTACGACTAGAGTTCAGATGAATTGCGTCTCACTGCAGGCTGCAGAAGTCAGTTACACTAATAGAAGAAGACGGTACTTACACTGTGGCTCAGTATCTCGGTATATTGATGTTACAGTATTAATAAGAGTGAACGTGTTCAGAATAAAAAGGGAAATGAGAGGTAGAAGAGCTGAGCAGTGTGTGAGTCGACTGTCTATTCCAGACTGTCTTGCTTGAAGGTCTATAATTGTTGGCTCCATCCTTTGTGTCTTGGCTATGCTTCCATTTGACTGCGATTGTTCAGCCCTTAATGGTATAGAAGTTGGGAGTTGTCGTTCCTTGTTGAGGTGTTCATTCATTACGATAGGACCCAAGCGGTGGTCACCCTCGGTCACAGCTGATATATGAAACACCTGAAACACCATAGTCTCAGTGGTTTCCAAGCACAAGGAATTGTGCATGCATAATAAACTGTTTCAAAAAATCTTATAACAAACATGGAAGCTTGCCTGTCAGCTGCGTTGTGATCGTTGGAGGAGTTTACCACTACTAAAATTATTCATTTATATATTTAGATTTTTGTATGTAATGAGTTACAATATAATGAATCAAATTATTACTGTTGTCTAATAACAACCAATCAGGAGTTGGCTTGGTATCTAGTCCGCTCAGTTCATCACTGATATTATTAGGTCTGATACTGGGAAACATGTCCAGAATCTTCCAGACCCACTGATACTCGTGTGCAGGCTCTCCCATGGCCGTAAACGGTATGAATGAAGTGTGGAAGAGGAAATGACTCCCTGGCTGATCATGATAAAGGAGATGTTGTGCTGCTGCTATTATATGCCTTAGCTGACAGCTTGGTGATCATACCGTCAGCTGGACGGTTTTGCCTGTCACGCATACTTTTCTGACAAAAACCAGATTTTGAAGACAGCTGAGCTCTCCGTTTGACTAAACAACAATTGCCATTCATATCTGCAACCTTTTGCCATGCAGGTGTAATTGTGTACTTCTGGCGGGATAATAGGAGTTGTATAGTATACTCAGGGAAGCTCATTGTACTGATGAGAGATCTGATGATACATGCACTGCCATGTAGTAGGGAACTGTCTCTTGTGGCACAGTCAGTTGACAATCCAATAGGTTGACAGTGTCGTGATCAGTGTCTTTGTCTGCTAACATTGAACTGTGTCATCTCGACCAGGTGTACCCAAATACAGCTGATCTTGAACTTAAGTTGAACTAAGTTGAAGTTGATGGTGGATCCAGATACTGACTGTAGCTTCCACGAGGATCCACAACACTGGACAATATCAAGGTTGCTGTCAGACCCCCATCTGGTAAATCATACTGAACAGGTTCTCCGTCTGATCATGAGACAGGTGGTAGCTGATCTTGAGGTTGGTTGCGCTTATCGACATAGTAGCTGATGAGAGTACAGCAAGACTGACTGCTTCACTTGATGTCAGTATCGCTGCTTGTGAGACATTATCGCTTTCGTGAAGACCCACAACAGATTCAACTATGGTTAGAGGCGTATAGGGAGACTGGTGGAAAGTGGTCAACTTTCAAGCTCAGGAGTTGCGGGAGTTACTTACTGGGTATTTTCGTCAAGGCGAGTACGTTGGGCTGCTGCGGATTTGGAGTTGTCGGCACTCCCTCTCTTTATGGTTTGACTACGGTTACGTCACCCTTGCCTTAGTGCATGTAGCGGACTCGTCCTCTCCGCTTCTAGGATGTATTTTTGACAAGCGAAGCATGTTGCGCGCCAAGGCACTGAACTCTGCTACAGATAAGGATGGCTTTTCAAAGGTATTTGAATTGATGAAGAAGAGTTTTGATTCACGGGAAGAATATGAAAGGATCGTAGCTGAACTAAGGAGTGAGCTGAGTAAAGATTCACCGATCGTCAATTTTATCACTATTGAGGAAGAAAATGGGAATATCTTAAGTTACGTCATGTACTGCTTCGGCTTCTCAAGTTATCTAGGCAAGAAGAGAATGGTTTTGGAGTTGATTTATGTGGTTGATGACAATGAAGAAACTCTGCTGCAAGCTTTGAACAAACTGAGAAGCAAGGTTCATCAAGTGGCGGCTGAGCACAACTGTAGCAAAATAAGTTGGTGCTCAACCAAAGACTCCAAGTTTTCCAGTGATCCAAACGTGATTGATACGACTAGCCTTGAAGGTTGCCGCTTGTATAAGTTAAAAGATTGTGCTTTTCACCGTTTGTTAGACATGTAAATTAATCTTCCCTTGATTCATCCTCTTAAAGACAATCATTACCTTTAAATAAATCTAAAATCTTAATCTCAAAGTAAACCTCTGAGCTAAATCTCAGCCTGATGGTGGCTGGCTTCATGCCCAAAGTACAACATTAGAACTGGAAAACAACTGCAGTAGGCGAGTAACAGGAGATAGAAATGGCAACCAACCCGAGAACTCAATCCCATCATAATGGACGGTTTATGCTGCAGCTTCGTCAGAATGTATTATTGTGGACGGATTTAGAACACTATTGAATCTAGATTGAGAAGGAAAGTAAGAGAGTATACAACAAGTAAGACTGAAATCATTGCGCTGTTTGTCATGCGACTGTGTGACAAAGTGGACAAGTCTTCAGATGAGCGAGCTCGTTCTCATAGGCGCAGTGCTTGCAGACGCTACACATCCAGAACTGGTATTCAGTCAACTCGCGTCCTGACACGATGCATATCAACTTCTTTGAATTCCTGTGTAGAAGAGTTGAGATAAAGAACATTGGTGACTTGATTCAGCACTACTGCGTAACGAGGGAATAGAGTAGGATAGCTAGATGTCGGAGTTGAGGTATGAACATACTCAGAATTCATCTGGAGATAGTTGAACGCCATTGGACGCTGGTCTTTGGGACTGTACCTGCGAGCGAAACACAATGTAAATAGTCCACATTCTAGGGCAGAGGAAGCGGTGACTGAAATGACATACTTGATGAATATGTCAAGAGCGAGATCGGCGTATTCATTTTTCTCCTTTTCCGTGGCGCCAGGAAGTGCCTCTAGAGCCGTGAACGCTTTAGAAGCCGTCGCAAACTGCCTGAAGTTGAGGCTTACCAGAGCTAAGAGAGAGTTTAGAATCGTATAAGGGAAGCGTGGAATACGGACACACAGGGGATGAAGCGGGAGAGTCAAGTTACCGATTAGTGAGTAGATGAGTTTAGGGTCGATGATGTCTTCATACATGGTGAGTGCCTGTGAAGTGACAAACGCACTCTCGATATGTCCGTCGTACAGCTGTCTTTGGGCCAGGAGGTAGAAATGGTAGGCCTCGGCTCCTCTCCATGCATTGTCAATCATTTTCGTGTCTGAGATGGCGGAGGCATCTTCTTCCAACAGACCGGCCAGCGAAGACAGAGCCTGCATGCGTCGAGTATCAAATACTGACTGTAACCATAACAACGGGACCCGTGTACAACACAACTCACGTCAGCGCCTCTCTTGCCCTTGTGTTTGCTCTTGCTCTGCTGCTTCATGCTCTCATGGTACGACTCGATAAGCAGCGCTGCGAGCACGTACATCTTCTTCAACTTCTCTGGTTTCGCGTTACCCTTCTTAGCCTCGTCTTCTGTCAGCTGAGCAGGGTAAGATGTCATGGTCACAGGAGTAGGTGGGTGATAAGATATCGGCCACAAACGATCAGCATTGTTGGAGCCACAGGTATCAAGTATTATGATAGATATGTATGGCAGCAGACGTCATCGCAAGCTGGCACTGAGGAATACAGCCTTGTTTTCAGTTTGCTGGAGGGCAAAAATAAATAAAATCAATGTGGTTTATAAAATGGTTGAGTAGAAAATAGAGCTATGTTTGCCAGACTATCGGCAGTCACTGTTTGTTTCGCTGTTGGTATCTTTGAAACCAACATAGACGTAAATGGTATTCCATAGCCGGCATCCGGCTAATACTCACTAACCAGCTCACTATAGAGAATACCCGTCTACTAGCAGAAAGGGGGACCAACCTTAAACATGAGCCTGGCTGCCTCTAGGTAGCGGCCAGCCTTTCTGTAGAGCTCAATGGCATTGAGGAGTTTGTTGGCGCTGATCAGGTGCCTGGCGTAGGAGGCGAGTAGCGAGTCGATCTCCTTGACGTTGTGCTGGGTGGCGAGCGATATTGCCTGATTCCACTGGTTTAGCAGAACGCAGGTGTCGATGGCCTTGCGAACCTTGCCGCACTATGGGAGGTAAAATACATGTGGCCGATTATTAATGGCACGTGGAATTGTCTTCTCCTGCGGGTAGGCTGTCCAGTGGGGGAGGGCAGAGGGGGAATCCGTGTGCAATGATACTCTACAGCGGTATTTGGTGGGTAAGATGCAGCTGCTGACATCACTAAGATATATTTTTGTTTGCACCATGTAGCTAGAGAACCTGGCAACCCTATTGAAGAATTGGCTATGATAAGTGGCGTAGCGTCAATGGTTGTGGGATTTGCCCCCAAGCAACTTCGCTCACACATCTCTTCACTCATTGCAGGCATGCAAAACGCTCAGAACTCAGGCTACGCAATAAACACTCAGGCTACGGGAGGATAGAGACCTTGGTGTACGCCTCCACAGCCTGGTCACACATGCCGACGGAGACAAACTGCTGCGCCATGTCTGGCAGCAGCTTGTGATTCTCAGGCAGTGCTTTCATCATGTCCACCAAACCGTTGTAGTCTTCCAGTACGTACAATACATCGGACAGCCTCTGCTGGTTGTTGCCTTGTCTGTACATCGTAACGGCATGGGACCTGAAAGTAGGGCAAAGGTGAAAGGGTACTATCCACAGGTTAAGGGTCAGAGTTGCCATAGACATCAAGAGTTGCAGTCACCAAAGAGGTCAAAGATCACAGAGTCACCAAAGGGGTCAAAAGTCACAGAGTCGCTATAGAGGTCAAAGGGTACAGGCACTGTCCAGAGGTCAAGGGTCAGATTTGCCACGGAAGTTGAGGGTTGCAGAGTCGCCAGAGAACTGTTCACCATTTCTGTCTGTCAGCGTAGTAGTCGCCAAGAGCGTTCCAGGCCTCCTCCTCATGAAGGTCATTGCCGGCGGCAGAGTTATCCTGCTTGAGGAGCTGCACGACTCGGAACCAGTCGCCGAGCTTCTTCCTGAGTCCGATCGCCAAATCTCTGGAAAAACAGAAAACTGATGCAGTCGCACGAACATAACGGGATGAACGGGACAGAAGTGGCGCCGCGATCGACTCACTTGCGGTCCATTTCCAGGTATATCGCCTCTGCCTCATCGTACAGCCCAAAATAAGCGGCTATCTCCGCCTGCTTCAGTGTTTCACTCTACAAAAACAGCAAACTGCCACATATGTGTCTGCTATGTCCTGTGGGTAAATCTGGATCCGCCTGCAGACGTCCAGATCGGTCCGCAGACGTCCAGATCAGTCTCAGACATCACGATCCACCTGCAGATGTCCGGATCAGTCTGCAGACATGTAGTTTGCTATTTGAATGGCATTTTTCAAACCTGAAGATTTTGCAGTTTCTTCACAAACTGGATGCCGGCGTAGTCCTTGCACTTGACAAATGCTGTCTCGGCAGTCGGCAGCTCGAGCATCTCAAGAGACGACTCGGCCAGCAGACGCCAGAGCCTCGGGTGAGGATTCTCCTCGATAAAGCGCTGCGCCTCGGGTAGTCCCACCTTGTCCAGCAAGTCTCTGGTATCTCTCAATGACTGGCCACCAATAGATACGGATGAGTCTCGCACCAATTCTCCAAAATGTCAAACATGATGCTAGATCACGCTCACCTTGACCTCGTGGTCCATGTAGTTATCCTTGGACGGAGAGTCAGGGTCCCTCATGACCTCGTCAAGCAGCACGGACTGAATCTGAAGGTCGTTGAACTGACAGATGTAGCCGCTGGTCAGTATAGGCTCCTACAATCACCCCAGTATTTCACGTACGTCTGCTACTCGTCGATATACTGTAGAACTGGATTTGATAGCAACGGTCTAACTGCCGCGAAAATAGCGACGACAAATGATCGCTATGGTTGGAATTCGCTATAGAAATTATACCCATTATACTTTATATAGGAGTTGTCTTCCAATTTATGGGATCGCTATTGTTAGATCACTACCCTTTTTATTTCTTGATGAGTTTGAAGGAAATGCTAACGTGTCTGTCGCCATCAAATCCGGCTCTACAGTATCTCACGTTTGCTACTCGGCGATATACACTCGTACATGACATCAACAGCAGACAAGGTCCATACCTCGGGGTCCAGTCCTTTAAACACGTACATCTTAGTCTTCTCCATCATGGCAAACAGCTCAGGATTGTCTTCTGCCCACATCATGTCCCACACGTCTTTCCTCTCGAACGCCAGCTGCTCGCCTTTGATCTCTGAGCTGCTGGCGTCCTTGCTGTCGAGGTCGAAGAAAGTCATGACCCCTGCGATGTCTATAATCGACAGCCGCCTACAGAAAAGCGGAAGTTCAGATATTCCGATTTGTTGAGGAAATTGCAGCATGACAGGTATTTCACTGCTGAGAGAAGTTCTCAGTGAGAATGGGGGGGCTCTATTCCTCTATACACACTATTCCTCTATACACTCTATTCCTCTATACACTCTATTCCTCTATACGCACTATTCCTCTATACGCACTATTCCTCTATACACACTTTTCCTCTATACACACTATTTCTCATAACACAGCATCTAAAGGCTTCCTAACTGCCGTGTGCAAGCAGACGTGATATCATGGAAAAAACACTACAGTGTAGTTCACAGAACCGTCGGTCGTGAAATCCAGCTGTAGGGGGATGGCTAACTGCCTATGGTGGGAATGCTGACTGTACAGGGAATCCATACAGAGCTACCAAAGACTCTCTCTTTGTAAGACAGTTAAGCTTTCTAATATATTCTTCGCCCAGAGAAAGCACAGACACCTGCATCATTGAGTGCTCTGAACAGATGGTTGAATTTTGCCGTCTGCATGAGCATAGAAACTTGTGGGCTTATATGACACGATAAGACAACTCCTGAGTCTGAATGAGATGAGCGAGGGCAGACTTACGTGGAGTTGCAGTTGATGGCGATTTGATGGGGTCGTGAGGTCAGCTGGTATTTGGCGATGAGATTCACCACAGGTACTGTGTAGCGGTGGATGCTGCCCGACTCTCGGCCCTAAAATCATTGGAGTCGAATAGTACGATACTTGTATAGATAGTGAGCTATACATAGATGATGTGCCACCATACAACAGCCGACCTGAAGCTTCTGTTAGAGTTCATGAGGGGATGGCGACACAAGCTAGTAAGTGCTAAAGGTCAGACTGGGTGATACTCTGGGAAGAGAGAGAGAGAGGGAGAGAGAGGGAGGGAGG